>ENA-OPVL01000139-OPVL01000139.1-human-gut-metagenome-genome-assembly--contig:-NODE-139-length-47074-cov-2.894213_pt1 | contig 47074 bp, 51 predicted proteins | sample MGYA00241496_ERZ501984 | MGnify/ENA primary metagenome ERZ501984 (study PRJEB25962, sample SAMEA2042986) | human gut metagenome | biome: human gut; feature: human-associated habitat; material: faeces... | reverse complement strand
GGACTTAAAATCCTGTTGTGGCAACACAGTACCGGTTCGATTCCGGTCGCCGGCAGTGAAAAGGTATCCATGAGGGTACCTTTTTTCGTGTATATTTTTCACATTAAATTTTTATGACAATTACAGGTTAATATCTACAGGAAGTTAAATTTATTAGTAAACATAAAATGAAAAAAATGAGGTACAAAATGAAAAAGAAGAAAATAAAGATGACGGCTTTTGTTTTGCTTTTAGCAGGAATGTGTTTTATGGGATTAAAAACAGACAAAAGTGATGTTTATGCAGCAAGTAATAAGGTAAGTATTACAAAGATATACAATTCTAAAGTTGGAAATAAAGTATTATGGAAAACAAAAACAAAGTATTCAGGATATGCTGTATATAGAAGTGTAAATGGTGGAAAATACCGAAAAGTTGATTATGTTAAAAGTAAGAAATATACGGATACAAATATAGAAACGGGAAAAACTTATAAGTATAGAGTTAAACCATATAAGTTAAATAAAAAGAAGAAAAAGGTGTATTCGTCATATAGCAATAAGAGTAAAAGTCTTAAGGCACTGCCATATGCCGTGCAGACAGCGTCAGCAATTTCCATGGATGATTATAATTTACTTACATGGAAAATTAGTGATACAGCATCCGGTTACAATATTTATAGAAAAAACAGCAATAACAAATGGGAATTATTAACAAGTAATAATGCTTATGATTATGGTTTGTATGATGATTATGATATTGTTAAAGGGAAGAAGTATACCTATAGAATTAAGGCTTATGAGATTGTAAATGGGGTTACTTATGAAAGTTTGCCATTAACATTAACTAAAAAAGCACAGATTAAGGGGATAGATGTTTCCCACCATAATGGAGTAATTGACTGGAGTAAGGTTAAACAGTCAGGTGTTACATTTGCCATGATTAGATTAGGTTATGGTACAACAAAGGGTGGAACCATAGACAGACAGCTTGATTATAACTATAATCAGGCAAAGAAGAATGGAATAAAAATAGGATTTTACCTGTATAGCTATGCTGACAATGTTGCTGAAGCGAAAAAAGAGGCAATTTTTACAGAGAAGCTTTTAAAGAAATATAATGACTTTGATTATCCGGTGGCTTTTGATTTTGAAAATACATATAGAAATAAGGCAAAATACAAAAGTTCAAATACTAAAATAATAACAACATACTGCGATTATTTAGAAGAAAGAGGATATGATACATGTATATATTCTTATTTGTCCTTTTTCAAAAATTCAGTGGATTATAACAAAGTTTCAAAATACGGATTGTGGTTGGCAAGATGGACTTTTAATCCTTCAAAATATGAGGATTATGGGTTGCCTAACGTTGAAATGTGGCAGTATTCAGATAATGGCAGAGTAAATGGTATTGGCGGTGCCGTAGATTTAAATATAAATATTATTGCCAGATAGTTTAGGATACTTAGATTAAATATTAAGCAAAATCATATTAAACAAAATGGTGCACTACAAATAAAAATTGTTGACATATATCAATTGGTGGTGTAATATATATAAGTCGCAATCATCAGAAAATGATTTTTGCGGGTTATGTGCGTGTAGCTCAGCTGGATAGAGCGTCTGGCTACGGACCAGAAGGCCGAGGGTTCGAATCCTTTCACGCACGTTAAGCAGTTCCATTATGGGACTGCTTTTTTTGAATAAAAATAAAAAAAGTTTGCCATACTACTTATGTGACAAATAAAAAAATCAGGAGGTAGTCATGGCAAAGAAATATTCGTCAGGTAAAAACGATGCATCAGATTATAGTAGCATGCAGAATGCATACAACAGCACATCAAAAAGCAGTGCAACAGATAGCACATCAAAAAACAGTGCAACAGATAGCACATCAAAAAATAAGGCAACAGATGGTACTTCTAAAAGCAAGGCAGCATATAATACATCAAAGAATAAAGCAACAGATAGTACTTCTAAAAACAAATCAACAGACTGTACAGATTGCAGATAGTTAAGGTTAAGACCCTATAGCAGTAAGTGGCTATAGGGTTTTAACATATTGTAATAAGATGAATAAACTAAAAGAAAAAAGTGATGGTAACCAATGAACAGATTTGACTTAGTTTCCATTGATACTGCAAGAAAAAGGGCTATGGAAAAAGGATATATAGTGGTGGATTTAAGAAGCAGAAGTGAATTTGACAAAGGACATATTGAGAATGCAATAAATATTCCGGAGGGTGATATTAGAAAAATCGACAGTTTCGGTAGAAAAGGAGACATATGGATTTTGTACTGTAGAAGAGGCAGTTTAAGTTTCAGACTTGCCAGTGAAATGGCAAACCAGGGATATAAGGTTATGGCAGTGGTAGGCGGATATAGAATGTAGTTGACATTGTTTTTTTATCAGATTATCATTAAGTAGATAAAAATAAGGATTTTGGTGAATTTTATATGGATAAATTACATTTAATCGTTCCATGTCATTTTGGAGTGGAATCGGTTTTAAAGAGAGAAATTATAGATTTAGGATACGAAATAGAGAGGGTTGAAGATGGAAGAATCACTTTTTCGGGAAATTTATTGGCAATATGCAGGGCTAACGTATTTCTAAGAACTGCTGAACGTGTAATGATTCAGGTTGGAAGAGTAAAGGCTCAGACATACGACGAGCTTTTTGAGGCAGTTAAGGCATTAAAATGGAGTGATTTTATACCGGAAAACGGAAAATTCTGGGTAAAAAAAGCCAGTTCTGTTAAAAGTAAATTATTTAGTCCCTCAGATATACAAAGAATAGTAAAAAAGGCAATTGTGGAGAATCTGAAACAGGAATATGGTGTAAGCTGGTTTAGTGAAGATGGGGCAAGTTATCCTATCAGAGTGTTTTTTTATAAGGATGAGGCAGTTATTGCATTGGATACATCAGGAGAATCACTTCACAAAAGAGGATACAGATATTATACCTCAAAGGCACCTATTTCCGAAACATTGGCGGCAGCACTGATTATGCTTACTCCATGGAATAAGGATAGAATTTTGGTGGATCCTTTCTGCGGATGTGGAACATTTCCTATTGAGGCGGCTATGATAGCAGCTAATATTGCACCGGGAATGAACAGGGAGTTTACCGGGGAAACATGGACTAATTTTATAGATAAAAAGTTATGGTATCAGGCTGTTAATGAGGCAAATGATAAAATAAATGATGATATAGAAACAGATATACAGGGATATGATATTGATGGGGAGATGATTGAATATTCCAGAAAAAATGCTATAAATGCAGGAGTGGAACATTTAATTCATTTTCAGGAACGTCCTGTTTCAGGATTAAGCCATAGGAAAAAATATGGATTTATAATTACAAATCCCCCTTATGGCGAAAGATTAGAGGAACAGAAAAGTTTACAGAAGATTTATACAACTTTAGGAGAAAAGTACAAAGCTTTGGATTCATGGTCGGCATTTATCATTTCATCTTACGAAAATGTAGAAAAAGATATGGGAATAAAAGCAACGAAAAACCGTAAAATATATAACGGAATGATTAAGACATATTATTATCAGTTTATGGGACCGAAGCCTCCTAAAAACAAAAATAAATAGAGGTTGTTAATGAAAAAAAAGAGAATACTTGTAGTATATATTCCACTTATTGCAATTTTAGTGGTTATAATTGCAGGTTTTTCCTACTCAAAACAAAGTGTACAAAAAAGTATTTCTTTTGATGGGGAAAAGACACAGGCACCGATTTTAGATACATGGAATCGGATTATGGCTAAAAGTGCAAATAAGGATGAAATAAATGTTATAGTTGATAAAAAAGAAGTTAAATATGTAAATAAAAGGGCGTACATGAGTGGTAATATGAATCTTATGATACCACTTGATATAGTTATAGAAACATTTAATTGCGCTGCAAATGTGTATGGTGGCGAAAAAATTGTTATCGAAAAAGGAAGCAGTATAGTAGCACTTTATTTAAATACCAAAAAAATGATTTTCAATGATAATGAATATAGTTTGGATGATAAAACGGTTACTAAAGATGGAACAATTTTTGTGCCGGCAAATATATTTGCAAAGTGTTTTGCCTATGATTATAATTGGAACAGCAAAAGTAATACAGCTTCATTTACAGGCAAAAAAGGCACTAAATCTTATTTGCCAAAGCGTTACAGCTATTTAGATAAAAAAAGAGCTGTGCCGGCAAAAAATCAGGGAAATTATGGTACATGCTGGGCCTTTGCCACACTGACGGCAATTGAAACATCACTTATGCCGGAAGAGCAATATGATTTTTCAGAGAATAACCTTGCCAGAAGTAATGATATGTCAGGAGAAATCCAGGATGGTGGCGATTATATTATGTCAATGGCATATCTTATGGCATGGAAAGGACCGGTGTTAGAACAGGATGACCCTTATGGAACTCAGGAAAAAACTACCGGTTTAAAGGCAAAAAAACATATTCAGGAAGCACAGATTTTACCGGAAAAGGACTATGACCAGATTAAGGAAATGGTGTATAAATATGGCGGAGTAGAAAGCTCCATGTATATGTCCCTTAATAATTCCAAATCAAAATCAGTTTATTATAACGAAAGTGAGTATGCTTATTGCTATAAAGGAAAAAAGAAGCCTAATCATGATGTAGTTATAATCGGATGGGATGATAATTATTCAAAAGAGCTGTTTAACGACCAGAGTATTCCGGGAGATGGTGCATTTATATGCATGAACAGCTGGGGGGAAGATTTTGGATATAAGGGAACATTTTATGTTTCATATTACGATGACAGAATAGGAACAAGTAATGTTTGTTATACAGGCATAGAAAATACAGACAATTATGATAATATATATCAAAGTGATATTTGCGGATGGACAGGCTCCATGGGATTTGAGGGCAGTAGTACAGTGTATTTTGCCAACGTATACAATCCTTCTGAAAACGGGAAGCTTCAGGCGGTGGGATTTTATGCAGTGACCCCCGGAGTGAAGTATGAGGTATTTGTGGACAGCAAATTTGAAGGAGAAAATTCCTTAAGTGAGAGAACCCATACAGCAGCAAGTGGAACTTTGAAAAATAAAGGATATTATACAATAAAATTAGATAAGCCTTATAGTGTAAAGCAGGGACAAAAATTCAGTGTAACTGTGAAAATAACTAGCGGGAAGGACAAAAAAATCTTTAAGCTGATTCCTGTTGAAATGAATGGAAGTGATGACAGTTATAATGTGGATTTAACGGATGGAGAAGGATATTTCAGCTCTACGGGAAACAGATGGCAGTCTTCGGAAAAACATGATTGCAATATTTGTTTAAAGGCATATACAGACAAAAAATAAAGGAGAACAAACCAATGAAGAAGGTAATATTTGCAACAACAAACAAAAATAAGGTTCGTGAAGTCAATATGATGATGAAGGATTTTGACGTGGAACTTCAAACTATGGGAGAGGCAGGCATTAACATTGATATTGTGGAAGATGGAACAACCTTTGAAGAAAATGCCATTATTAAGGCAAAAACCATAATGGAAATAACAGGAGAAATAGCTATAGCTGATGATTCTGGTTTGGAAGTGGATTATTTAGATGGAGCACCGGGAATATATTCTGCAAGATTTTTAGGAGAAGATACATCTTACGATATAAAGAATAACTATATAATTGATAAACTAAAGGATGCCAAGGGAAAAGAAAGAAGTGCAAGATTCGTTTGTGCAATGGCAGTGGCTTTCCCAAATGGAAAAATTAAGACATGTAAAGGAACTATTGAGGGGCTTATTGCATATGAACAAAAAGGAACTAACGGTTTTGGTTATGATCCTATAGTTTATGTGCCGGAATATGAGATGACAACCGGTGAAATGGCTCCTGAATTAAAAAATAGCATAAGCCATAGAGGTAAGGCATTAGAACAAATGAAGGAAATCCTGAAAGCCGGATTGGAGGAAGAATGTTAAAAGCTATAATTATAAGTGATTCTCATGGAGATTTAAAAAATGTGAGAAAAATTGCCGAAAAAGAGCATAATATTGATTTGGTGATACATTTAGGTGACCTTTTGGGTCAGGACGAACAATTGGCGGAAATTTTTAACTGTGAAATAAAAAAAGTTAAGGGAAACTGTGATTATTATTCTAATAATCCGGTTTCTGATGTGGTGGAATTTGGTGGAAACAGGATTTTTATAACTCACGGACATAATTACGGAGTGGATTTCGGGCTGGATGGTTTAAGTTATGCAGCAGAGGAAAATAAATGTAATATAGCACTTTACGGGCATACTCATGTACCGGATAGCTCTATAAGGGGGAAAATAATCATTGTAAATCCCGGAAGTGTATCAAGACCAAGACAGTTAGGTGGAAGACCTACATATGGGGTTATGAAGGTAAATGGAGAGGGAAAAGCAGATATCAGAATAGAGTACGTTTAGCCCTATTTTAAAAGGGATTTCGGGGTATGAAAAAAAATTGTAAAAAAAAATAAAAAAAACGCTTGACAATTTTAAGGGTTTCCCATATAATTACTCTTGCGCTGTGAAAAATAAGTAACGCGAACACGGGGTGTGGCTCAGCTTGGCTAGAGCGCCTGATTTGGGATCAGGAGGTCGCAGGTTCGAATCCTGTCACCCCGACTGTGTGCGGGTGTAGTTCAGTGGTAGAACACCAGCCTTCCAAGCTGGATATGTGGGTTCGATTCCCATCACCCGCTTTTTTTGTACCCAAAAATAAAACCTTTATTAACGCTAGGAGCCGGCTATGAAATATTTATTAGTGGCAGTTAATGCCAAATATATACATTCAAATCTTGCAGTATACAGTCTTAAAACCTACGGTGAAAAATATGGATTATCCCGGGGTAGAGACAATGTAGAAATCGAAATCGCAGAGTATACCATAAACCAATACAAAGAAGAAATAATAAGAGACATATATATGAGAAAACCTGATGCCATAGGTTTTTCGTGTTATATATGGAACATAGTTTTAATTAAAGATGTTATAAAGGATTTTAAGAAAATCTGCCCTAATGTGAAAATATGGGTAGGAGGACCGGAAGTTTCCTACAATATGGAACAGGTACTTAGAGATAATGGAAGTATTGATTATGTAATGTATGGCGAGGGAGAGAAAATATTTAAGGAGGTAATAGAGGCATATAGCCGTAATTCCTTAGAAGAGAGCCTCTCCGATATAAAAGGTCTGGCGTACAGACAGGATGGAAACATTATAATTAATTCTCCTATGCCACTTATTGACATGTCCTCTATTCCTTTTACATATAATGATATGAAGGAGTTTGAAAATAAAATAATTTATTATGAAACCAGCAGGGGATGCCCGTTTTCCTGTAGTTATTGTTTGTCCTCAGTTGAGAAGAAATTAAGATTCAGGGACATTGACATTGTAAAAAAGGAACTTAAGTTTTTTATAGATAATAATACAAAGCAAGTTAAATTTGTTGACAGGACTTTTAACTGTAATCATAGTCATGCCATGGAAATATGGAAATTTATTAAGGAAAATGACAACGGCATTACCAATTTTCATTTTGAAATTGCAGCGGACATTATGACAAAAGAGGAAATAGAACTTATTTCAACTATGCGTCAGGGACTTATTCAGTTAGAAATCGGAGTTCAGTCAGTTAATTTAGACACATTGTCCGCAATAAACAGAAAAACAGCAATACAAAAAATTGCGGATGTTACAAAAAAGATAAAGTCCTATGGTAATATACATCAACATCTTGATTTAATAGCAGGACTTCCTTATGAAGATTATGAATCTTTTAAGCATTCTTTTAATGTAGTTTATGCCATGAAGCCCGACCAACTACAGTTAGGTTTCCTTAAGGTTCTTCACGGCTCGGAAATGGAGATGAGGGCATCAGAGTTTGGGATTGTTTACAGTGACAAACCACCTTATGAGGTTCTAAAAACTAAATGGATTGGATTTGATGAGATTTTAAAATTAAAGGCAGTGGAAAGTGTTGTGGAAATATACTACAACAGTTTTCAGTTCTCAAATACCATTAAATACTTGGAAAGCTGTTTTGAAAGTGCCTTTGATATGTTTTTTGAACTGGGAATGTTTTATAATGAAAAAAGCAGTAATGGTGAGAAGCATTCAAGAGTTGCCAGATACGAAATACTTCTTGAATTTATTAACAAATACCGTAAAAATACCGGTAAAAAATTGGGTATGTGGACAGATGAACTGTCATTTTCACAGCTTTTAACCATGGATTTTTATTTAAGGGAAAATGCAAAAAACAGACCGCCGTTTTCTCAGGATAATTCAAAGTATAAAAATATTATAAAGGACTTTTATAAGTCTGAAATGGCAAGGGAGAAGCTTCCCGGATACGAAGATTATGACAGCAGGCAGCTAGAGAGAATGACCCACATGGAAGTATTTAGCCTATGTGGGAAAAATATATATGTGCTGTTTGATTATGAAAACAGAAATGCATTAAGTAAAGAGGCAAAACTGCAAATAATTGATTTATAAGGATGAACTGATGATAAGAGATTATGTATGTGTGGATATAGAAACTACCGGAACTAACGTAGGATATTCAAAAATTTTGGAAATAGGTGCCGTCAAAGTGAGAAACGGCAAAAAAATTGATGTTTTTTCGGAGCTTATTAACCCTGAAATTCCGGTGCCGGGATATATTACTGACCTGACGGGAATAACCAATGATATGGTGTATGGCAAAAGAGGAATAGAGGAAATACTTCCTGAATTTATTGATTTTGCCGGGGACGACATTTTGTTAGGACATAATGTAAGATTTGATTACAGCTTTTTAAAACAGGGTGCCATTGACCTTAAACTGGATTTTGATAAAAAGGGAATGGATACGCTGAAAATTGCCAGAAAGGTTTTACCGGATTTAGAAAGCAGGGCTCTTGATTATCTTTGTACATATTATGGCATAAAGGATGAAAATCATCATCGTGCCTTTAATGATGCAGAGGTGACGGCAAAACTGTTTGAAATACTTATGGAGCAGTATGGGGAAAAATATCCGGAGATGTTTGAACCTTTTGATTTCAAGTTTAAGGTAAAAAAAATACAGCCTATAACGGACAAACAAAAGAAATATCTTACGGATTTAATGAAATATCATAACATACAGCCGGATTTTAATATTGATAGTCTTACAAAGAGTGAAGCATCTAAAAAAATAGACAAAATTATATCGGAAAAAGGCAAAATTTTATACTAGGAGAAAATAATCACTTGTGATATACTCATTAATTGTACAGGTAGGTGAATCTATAGAATAATAGTAAGTTTTGCGGTGAAATCTAAAAGGAGAAATTAAGATGGGATTTTTTAATAACAAAAGAAATCAGAGAATAATAGCTGGCACAATTGCAGTTCTTTTAGTGGCAGCTATGATAGTAACAACAGTTTTAAGTTTCTAGTATGTAGCAGAAGGCAGGTATTAATGGAAAACATTTCGGAGGGAAAAATGAAGTGGATTAAGCAATTAAGTTTATTGCTGATAACTTTAGTGTTATTAACAGGTTCGGTGCAGATATTTGCTGCTTCACAAAGCACGGAAGCTAAAGATGACGAAGTTATAAAAGAAGGTATCTTCATTGGCGATGTTAATGTTGGAAAATTAACATATAAGGAAGCCAAAAAGAAAATTCAGGATAGAGTTAAGGAACTCTCAGATGTTAAGGTAACTCTTAACGTAAACAAGAACATAATTGAAACAACTCTTAAGGAGTTAGGATATAAGTGGTCTAACAGTGAGGTTCTTGATGAAGCAGCAGGATTAGGTAAGTCCGGAAACGTTATAAAGAGATATAAGGACGAACTTGATTTAAAGAACGAGGGAATGAAGTACACTCTTAATATGGACTTTAAGAAAGAAAGTCTTAAAAAGAAGTTGAAAACAGAGTGTGACCCATATAACATAAAGGCGAAAAATGCATCCTTAGAGGCTACAGGTCATGGCTTTAAGATTATTCCTGAAAAGGAAGGATGTGTAGTTGACTATGATAAGTCAACAAATAATCTTTATGATTTTGTAATGAAAAAATGGGATAAAAAGTCTGACATTACGTTCGATACTGTAATACAGGTTTCAAAACCGGAGTATACAACAGAGGATTGCAAGAAGGTTTCTAACGAACCAATGGGCAGTTGGACTACATATTTTACAACCGGCGCTTCCTATGACAACAGAAACATGAACATTAAAAACGGTGCTGAAAAGTTAAACGGGAATGTTTTATATCCGGGAGAAAGCTTTTCATGTAATGAGCACCTTGTTCCATGGACTGAGGATAACGGATGGTATCCGGCAGGGACATATGTAGACGGTGGCGTCGCAGACAGCCTTGGAGGTGGAATCTGTCAGGTATCAAGTACATTATATAATGCATTACTTAGGGCGGAAATAAAGGTAACTAAGCGTTTCTCCCATTCAATGGCAGTTTCATATGTTGATTTGGCAGCAGATGCGGCTTTGGCCGGAGACTACAAGGATTTGGTGTTTGAAAATGATACTGACGCACCTATATATATTCAGGGTGTATACAGTTCAAGTGGTTCCATAACCTTTAATATTTACGGACATGACACAAGGAAGGCAAGTCATTCGGTTAAATACGAAAGTGAATTAGTTAGCACTCCGCCGATTAAGACAGAGGAAAGAAAGGATCCGACACAGCCTGTAGGATATACTGAAACCAAGTCAGGACATACAGGATATGTTGCAAAGCTTTGGAAAATAACATATGAAAACGGAAAGGAAGTAAGCAAGGAATTACTTCACACTAGTACATATGCCATGTCTCCTTCAGTTACCATAATTGGTACTAAGGGTGGCGACTCAAAGGCGTCGGATGAACCGGAGACAAAAAAGTCAACAGACAAAAAAAAGACGAAAACAAAGAAAAGTGATGAATAAAGGCGGTAAATTATGCAAATGGGAAAAGTTTCTGAAATAACGTATAAACGTTCAGTGAAGAAGAAACTGTCATCTGATTTGGAGGGAACAGCTTTAGGAGTTGATGCCGCAGAATTATTATTAGAAGACACTACGGTCGTGGTGTCTTCTAATTGTATATTGAAGTGGTTTTCAGGCTGTGAGGAATATTATCTTCAAAAGACCATAAATATGTTATACGAAAAAGGTGGACAGCCTGAATATTTACAGTTAGAGATTAATATTCCTTTGGAATATGAGGAAAAAAAGTTAGGAAAAATCATTAAAAATTTTGATGATGCATCTAAGGCTAAGAATATAAATATTGCATACTGTAGAGTGTATAAAGGTGTAGTGGATGATGTTGTAGCTCACATAACAGTTTTGGGAAACAGAAATAATGATATTAAACTGATGGATAGAAGACTGGTAAAACCGGGAATGCAGGTAGTTATGGCAGGAACCATAGCAGTGGGAGGAACAGCAGTTATATCCTCACTTAAAAAGGATGAACTTCTTAAAAAATTCAATCCGGGCTTTGTGCAAAGGTGTGTTGAATTAAAAAAATATACAGATATTGAAAAAGTAATGAAAATCATTCCGAAAAATGATACAATAACTTTACATGCGGTTTCGGATGGGGGAGTTTTTTCGGCATTATGGGAATTAGCATCTTCAGCAGATATTGGCATTGAAGCTTATATTAAAAAAATACCTGTTATGCAGGAGACAATTGAGGTGGCGGAACTTTTCGGATATAACCCATATATGTTAGACGGAACAGGAGCACTTCTTATAGTATGCAATGAAGGTGAAAACATTGTGCAGGAACTTAATGCCAATGGAATAACTGCCGAAATTATTGGACAGTTAACAGACGGAAAAGACAGGGTTGTAATAAATAAAGAAGAGCGAAGATATTTAGAACCATCACGGGGTGATGAAATTTATAAGTATCTGTAAATTAATTTATAAAAATATATGATTTATGGAGAGGAGAATATATGAGGGAAGAAATATTAAGATTAATAGAAAAAAACAGTAAAATTGATATTCATGAAATTGCAATTTTGTTAGGTGTCAGCGAAGGAGAAGTGGCAAATGAAATTGCAGATATGGAAAAGGAAAAAGTTATTTGCGGTTATTACACTTTAATTGACTGGGAAAAAACCAGTGATGAAAGAGTTACTGCCCTTATTGAAGTAAAGGCTACGCCACAAAGAGGCAGCGGATTTGATGAAACAGCAGAGAGAATCTACAAATATGATGAGGTAAAGGCAGTTTACCTTATGTCAGGGGGATTTGACTTTACTGTTATAGTAGAAGAAAAGACCATGAAGGAAATTGCACAGTTTGTGTCCAGCAAACTTTCAACCCTTGATGCCATTCTTAATACGGCAACACATTTTGTCCTTAAAAAATATAAGGATTATGGAATGGTTTTAAATGAAAAAGAAAAAGATGAAAGGATGTTGGTGACACCGTAATGAGAGATCCGTTGTCAAATACAGTAAAAGAGATTAAGCCATCAGGTATTAGAAAGTTTTTTGATGTTGTCAGCGAAATGAAGGATGCCATATCCTTAGGAGTTGGAGAACCGGATTTTGATACACCGTGGCATATAAGAGAAGAGGGAATATACAGTCTTGAAAAGGGACGTACATTTTACACATCTAATGCGGGACTTAAGGAACTTCGTGTAGAGATTTGTAATTATCTGCAAAGAAGATTAGGACTTGAGTATCATTTTAATGATGAAATCATAGTAACTGTAGGTGGAAGCGAGGCAATAGATTTGGCTATAAGGGCAATGATAGATCCCGGTGATGAGGTCCTTGTGCCACAGCCAAGTTTTGTTTCATATATTCCATGTGTTCAATTGGCATATGGAAAGCCGGTACATATTGAATTAAAAGAAGAAAATAATTTTAAGCTTACTAAGGATGAGATTTTAGAAAAAATCACGGATAAAACTAAGCTACTTGTTTTACCTTTCCCAAACAATCCTACAGGTGCAACGTTAGACAGGAAAGACTTAGAGGAAATTGCAGAGGTATGTATTGATAAAGATATTTTTGTGCTTTCAGATGAAATATATTCAGAACTTACATATAACGGTGAACATGTTTCCATAGCGTGTATACCGGGAATGAGGGAAAGAACGGTGCTGATTAATGGCTTTTCAAAGGCTTATGCCATGACAGGCTGGAGATTAGGATATGCTGCAGCGCCTGCAGTAATTATGAAGCAAATGATAAAAATTCATCAGTTTGCCATTATGTCTGCACCTACTACCAGTCAGTATGCGGCAATTGAAGCAATGAAAAATGGTGACGAGGACGTAAAGCGTATGTGCGAGTCCTATAACCAGAGAAGAAGATTTGTGCTACATAGATTTAAAGAAATGGGGCTTGACTGTTTTGAGCCTTTTGGGGCATTTTATGCCTTCCCAAGCATAAAGAAATTCGGGATGACTTCCGATGAATTTGCTACAAGACTTCTTAAGGAAGAAAAGGTGGCTGTAGTTCCGGGAATTGCTTTCGGAGACTGTGGTGAGGGCTTTTTAAGAATCTCCTATGCATATTCCTTGGAAGATTTAAAGGAAGCACTAGGCAGATTGGAAAAATTTGTAATAAGAATTTCAGCTGAATAAACATACAGACATAATTGTTAAAGATTAATAAGGAAAAGAGGCTAAAATAATGAATGTTGTTTTGTTAGAACCGGAAATTCCACAGAATACGGGAAATATAGGAAGAACATGTTGTGCTACAGGTACAAAACTGCATCTTATAGAACCAATGGGATTCCGCATAAACGAAAAGTCACTTAAACGTGCAGGAATGGATTACTGGGAAAATTTAGATGTTACAATATATGACAGCTATAATGATTTTCTGGAACAAAATCCTAATGCAAAAATGTGGTATGCTACAACTAAAGCACCAAAGCGTTATACGGACGTGGAGTTTGGGACGGATGATTTTATAATGTTTGGGAAGGAAAGCGCAGGTATACCTGAAGAAATATTAGTAGATAATAAAGAGGGATGTATAAGGATACCTATGAATCCGGATATACGTTCTCTTAATCTTGCAAATTCAGTGTCGATTGTGCTGTATGAGGCACTGAGACAAAACGATTTTGCAGGTATGCAGATGGAGGGAGAGCTACATAGACTAAAGTGGATGTAGTTTACCATATATATCAAAAGAAAAGAGGGAGGATTTGACGATGTCAAACGAAAAAACAAACATCGGTGTTGAACCGGTGTATGATGCCAAGAAACTTGGAAACGGAAGAATGTTACTTTTAGGTTTCCAGCATATGTTTGCCATGTTTGGAGCTACTGTTTTAGTTCCTATCCTTACAGGACTTAACATGCAGACAACATTGCTTATGGCAGGACTTGGAACTTTATTGTTCCACGTATTTACAAAACTTAAGGTACCGGCATTCCTTGGTTCATCCTTTGCATTTTTAGGTGGTTATTCAGCTGTAACAGGTGCAAATAAAGCCTATGGAGTTGATACTCCTGCAGAGATGCTTCCATATGCATGTCTCGGTGTTGTATTTGCCGGATTATTGTATCTGGTACTGGCTCTTGTCATTAAGTTAGTAGGCGTAAAACGAGTAATGAAATTCTTCCCACCGGTAGTAACAGGACCAATTATTATTGCTATCGGATTATGTCTTGCACCATCAGCGTTAAACAATTGCGCAACATGCTGGCCACTTGCCATAATTGCCCTTGCAATTGTTATTTTCTTCAATATCTGGGGAAAGGGAATGGCAAAGATTGTTCCTATATTGTTAGGTGTTGTAGGTTCATACATTATTGCACTTATCCTTGGTAATGCAGCAGGACTAAGCTGGATTTCACCGGTGGATACAAAGGCAATTGCCGATGCAGCATGGTTTGGATGGCCAATTCATGTAAAACAGACAGTTTTCGGTGGAGTTGATTTTGGAAACACAGCAGCAATTATTTTTGCAATTACTACAATGATGCCTATTGCCATTGCTACAATGATGGAACATATTGGTGATATATGTGCAATTGGAGCTACATGTGAAGAGGACTTCATTAATGAACCGGGATTGCACAGAACATTAATGGGTGATGGACTTGCTACATCATTATCAGCATTATTTGGTGGACCTGCTAATACAACATATGGTGAAAACACGGGTGTTCTTGCTCTTTCAAGAGTATATGATCCAAGAGTGGTAAGAATAGCAGCATATCTTGCAATTCTTTTCTCATTCTCACCTAAATTCGCAGCTATTATTTCAGCTATGCCGGCAGGAATCGTTGGTGGTATTTCATTTATGCTTTATGGAATGATTTCAGCAATCGGTGTTAGAAACATGGTTGAAGCTCAGGTTGACTTTAAGAAGAGCAGAAATGTAATTGTTGCAGCTGTTATAGTTGTATGTGCCCTTGGTATTAAGTTCAGCTCAGGAATGGGTGCCGATGTATTAAGCGGCATTGACGGAGCAGTAGCATTAAATGTAGGAAGTGTTACAATCAGCCTTTCAGGTCTTGCTATTGCAGCTTTAGTTGGAATTATATTAAATGCAATGTTCCCTGACAAAGATGAGGTTAAAGGAATACAATAAATATAAATGTTTAACAACTCTTGTAGGGACAATATTTAATAACGAAAAATAGAATTCAACTTATTCCGTAAAAAAAATACGGAATAAGTTGAATTTTTTCGATGTTTATGTAAAATCTATTGAATTTATAATGGTAAAGAAATATAGTAACAAGCGTAATGGAGTAGCTACAGTGTCAGCATCCATAAGCGGACTCACGGTGGTCGGAGCCGGGTACTTTGGATTGATTACTACGCGAATTGGTGTAAAATAGTTCTAGAGGTATTATAATCAATTTAATATGGGTTGGCATATTTACTGTAAGTAAGCAATAAATATGAGGGGGAAAATCATGATAGAAATAATCAATAAGTACGGTGTATATGGTAAGTATATATTTTTAATATGCATGATTATCTGCATAATATTTTTTCTAAAGAAAAAAGGTATTATGTCAGAAAATAAATTTAAGCCTTTATCGACAATAATGATTTTAGGAATAATACTATTTGTAGGAGTTGGAATTACAGTTATAACGATTGCAACAATGAAGTTTATTGAATAGCTCTTAATACAGAAATAATACTGATGAAAGCTATGTGAAATACTTCGACTGTGCAACAGTAAAAAAGGCATCTGTCAGCAATGGCAGTTGCCTTTTTGTATTTTATGTAGTTATTTAAATCTGTTTATTGTTACTTCTCTTTTTTCAATATAAATAAGACCTTCGTCTTTCATTTTGCCAAGTTCCCTGCTCATGGCACTTCTGTCAATGGAAAGATAGTCAGCCAGAGAACTCATGGTAAATGGTATGGTAAAGGTGTTACTATTATTTTTTGAAGAGAGGGTTTCAAAATAGGTCATTAGTTTATCCCTTATTGAACGCTGGCTTACGGCTTCAAGATGTTCACAAATATCTTTTGTTTTATCTGAAACCATCATTAATATATTGCTTACAAGCTGGCTGTGATGCTGACATGATTTAATGCATCTTTTGACAATATGCTGATAATCGATGTACCTAATGGTACATTTTTTTGATGCTTCAAGAGTTATATTTTCGCGGTTGGCATGATAATAAAACATCTGACCAAACAAGTCCCCGGGTTTTAAATGCTCTAAAATGGTTTGGGAACCGTTGGAAAGACTATGTATTATGCAGGCTTCTCCTTCCTCCACAATTCCAATACCGGCATCCGGCTCATCAAAAAAGCAGATAATCTCGCCGGCGGAATAGCTTCTTGTGTAAGAATTAAAACATTTCAGCATTTCTGACTGTTCCGATTCTTTTATTCCATGAAATAAATTATGCTTTGTAGTGTTCATATAAACCCTCCCGATGTATATAATGATATACGAATTGCTTCATTGCTTCGCAATTTCCGCAATTCTGCAAATTTGTTTCCCTGTAGTGTAATAATGATATACGAATTGCTGCGCTGCTTCGCAACTTTCGCAATTCTCAATGTTTGTTTCCCTGTAGTATATATAATGATATACGAATTGCTGCGTTGCTTCGCAACTTTCGCAATTCTCCCCACATTCGGAATCCGCGAATTTTTCTTTCAGAAAAATTGCTACTTCCTCATGTGGGGGCGGAACACCAAAACACTAGTTTTTTTCTGCAAGCAGAAAAAACTGTATTTTGTGTTCCTTGTATATCATTATAGCTCTATTTGTTGCATTTGCAACAGAAAAATGCAATATATGGTATTACAATTTAAAATGTAAAGGGAAATACATTCCATTGATGGGTTTTCACCTTGTATAGTGAAAAAATGAGTGTTTCTACATAATAAAATATTTCTTTATCACCGTTGCAAAAAAAAAGATAAAGTGTTATATTATTCACAGTTAGTGAAAATGACGTTTTATGCGTGGTAGTGCGTCTTTTGACGAACATTCATATTGCAGAATTTCATAACTGAATTAATTATTATTTTATGGAGGTGCTATTATGGATGCGATTACATGCATAAAAACAAGAAGAAGCATCAGAAAGTTTAAGAGCGATAAGGTTTCCCCGGAAATCATAAAAGACATTGTACTTACTGCTTCATATGCTCCGTCTTGGAAGAACACTCAGACTACCCGCTATATTGCCATAACAGATCCGGAGATTAAAGATAGAATCTCAAAGGAATGCTGTGGGGCACACAATCAGGAAATTATTGATGGTGCACCTATGTTAGTAGCCACAATTATTGTGGACAAGCGTTCAGGATTTGAAAGGGATGGTAGTTATACCACTTCCCGGGAAGACAATTGGCAGGCCTTTGACAATGGAGTGGCAACCCAGACATTTTGTCTGGCAGCGCATGACAAAGGTTTAGGAACAGTTATCATGGGAATGTATGACATTGACAAGGCAGCAGAAATCTTAGATGTGCCTGAAGGACAGCTTCTTATGGCTTTGATTGCCATAGGGTATCCAGATGAGGATCCGGCGGTTCCTAAGAAAAAGACAGTCGAAGATTTACTAAAGTTTAGTTAGGTCATTCACTAAATATATTTTTAAGCTTTACATTTATTTTTAGGAGGAAAGACAGAGATGAGAGAAGAATGGACAGGTTTTAACAATGGCGCTTGGGCAAAAGAAGTCAACGTTAGAGATTTCATCCAGAAAAACTACACACCATATGATGGTGATGAGAGTTTCTTAGCAGGACCTACACAGAACACAACAGATTTATGGAACCAGGTGCTTGACCTTCAGAAGAAGGAAAGAGAAGCAGGCGGTGTTCTTGATATGGACACAAAGGTTGTTCAGACAATTACATCACATGGAGCAGGCTACTTAAATAAGGATAAGGAAACAATCGTTGGTTTCCAGACAGATAAGCCTTTCAAGAGAGGTTTACAGGTAAACGGTGGTATCCGTATGGCTATGAAGGCTTGTAGCGACAACGGATATGAAGTTGATCCTGAAGTAGTAGATTTCTACACAAACTACAGAAAGACACATAACGCAGGTGTATTTGACGCTTACACACCTGAAATCAGAACATGTAGAACAAACCACATCGTAACAGGTCTTCCTGATGCTTACGGACGTGGACGTATCATAGGTGACTACAGAAGAGTTGCATTATACGGTGTTGATACACTTATCGTAGATAAGGAAGCTCAGAAGGCAGCTACACCTACAGAAATGAGACCTGAAGTTGTTCGTGACAGAGAAGAATATTCAGAACAGATTAGAGCTCTTAAGGAATTAAAGGAATTAGGAAAGATTTACGGATTTGATATCTCAAGACCGGCTAAGAACGTACAGGAAGCTATTCAGTGGATGTACTTAGGATACTTAGCAGCTGTTAAGGAACAGAACGGTGCTGCAATGTCACTTGGTCGTACATCTACATTTATTGATATTTATGCTCAGAGAGACTTAGCAAACGGAACATTTACAGAAGAGCAGATTCAGGAATTCATTGATCACTTCATTATGAAGTTAAGATGCGTTAAGTTTGCAAGAACACCTGAATACAACCAGATTTTCGCTGGTGACCCTGTTTGGGTAACAGAATCACTTGGTGGTGTTGGTATTGACGGACGTCACATGGTTACAAAGACAACATTCAGATATCTTCATACATTAGAGAACCTTGGTGCAGCTCCAGAGCCAAACCTTACAGTTCTTTGGTCAACAAGATTACCTGAAGCATTTAAGAGATACTGTGCTAAGCTTTCAATCGAATACTCATCAATGCAGTATGAGAACGATGACCTTATGAGAGTATACAATGGTGATGACTACGGAATCGCTTGTTGTGTATCTTCAATGAGAATCGGTAAAGAAATGCAGTTCTTCGGAGCTAGAGCAAACCTTGCTAAATGTCTTCTTTACGCTATTAACGGTGGTGTTGATGAAAAGACAAAGGTACAGGTAGGACCTAAGTACAGACCAATCACATCAGAATATCTTGATTATGATGAGGTTATGGAAAGATATGAAGATATGATGAAATGGTTAGCAGGAGTATATGTAAATGCTCTTAACATCATTCATTATATGCATGATAAATATTCATACGAAAGAATCCAGATGGCATTACATGATGCACACGTTAAGAGATGGTTCGCAACAGGTGTTGCAGGACTTTCAGTAGTAGCTGACTCACTTTCAGCTATTAAGTATGCTAAGGTTAAAGCTATCAGAGACGAAGACGGAATTGTTGTTGATTACGAGACAGAGGGAGAGTTTCCTAAGTATGGTAACGATGATGACAGAGTTGACAGCCTTGCAGTAATGATCGTTGACAAGTTCATGGGTTACTTAAGACAGCACTTCACATACAGAGAAAGTATTCCTACACAGTCAATTCTTACTATTACATCAAACGTAACATATGGTAAGAACACAGGTAACACACCTGACGGAAGAAAGACAGGTGAGCCTTTCGCACCAGGTGCTAACCCACTTCATGGTAGAGATACTCACGGTGCAGTTTCATCACTTGCATCAGTAGCTAAGATTCCATTTGAAAATGCAAGAGATGGTATCTCAGATACATTTACAGTTATTCCTGACGCACTTGGAAAAGACTGTGAAGTATTTACAGGTGACCTCGATGCTGACGAACTTGGAATTGACATTGACGAGCTTATTAAATTACAGCAGTCATAATTAGAAATTAGAGAGAAGGAAAGATTAGGATGTCAACTGGAATTATTCATTCAACTGAAAGCTGTGGTACTGTAGATGGTCCTGGTGTAAGGTTCGTAATATTTTTTAAGGGATGTCCGATGAGATGTGCATATTGTCATAACCCGGATACCTGGACTATGGCCGGAGGAACGGAAATGACTGTTCAGGAACTCCTTGAGGAATATGATAAGAAAGCACCGTTCTATAAGACCGGAGGAATCACTGCCACTGGTGGAGAACCAATGGTTCAAATAGATTTCCTTACAGAACTGTTCACAGCAGCTCACAATAGAGGTATTAATACTTGTCTGGATACATCAGGTGTAACTTTTAGACCTGATGATCCGGAGTATTTGAAGAAAACTGATAAATTACTTGAAGTAACTGATTTAGTTATGCTGGATATTAAACATATTGATCCAATAGAACACATGAAGTTATGCAAGCAGCCAAATGATAATATTTTGGCATTTGCCAGGTATCTTAACAAAAAAGGTATAAAGATGTGGATAAGACACGTGGTTGTGCCTCACATAACATTAAATAAAGAGTATCTTTACAAATTAGGACTTTTTATTGGCAAGTTAGAGATGGTAAAAGCGTTGGACATTCTTCCGTATCATGATATGGCAAAGCCTAAATATGCTGAGCTTGGTATAGATTATCCGTTAAAGGATATTCAGCCGGCCACGAAAGAAATGGCAATAGCAGCAAAAAAGATTGTGTTGCAGGGATTTAAGGAATCCAGAATCGAGTTATTAAAAGAAAAAACAGGAGGTAATAAAGATGGCAGCAAGTGCAAAACAGATTGACAATTTAGTTTCATTAATAGATGGATATGCAGAGGAAGGCGGATATCATCTTAACGTTAACGTATTAGTAAGAGATACATTACTTGACGCTCAGAAGCACCCTGAAAAATATCCACAGCTTACAATTCGTGTATCAGGATATGCTGTAAACTTCATCAAGTTAACAAAAGAACAGCAGGATGATGTTATTCACAGAACATTCCACGCTAATCTGTAAGACGAAATTAACGGATATTGTTAATTCTTAATTTAAATATATAAATTAAAAGGCAACCACTATTGGAGTAACAACCATTAGTGGTTGCTTTTGTAACAAAAACTCATATTTAATGTACATAAAATATGAAATAATTGATGGTCAGGAGAAAGAACATGCATAACATAGTATCAAAGTTATTAATATATGGTGATATGCCTAAAGATTCTATATTAATGGAATTAAGCAGTATAATAAGAGAATTTAAAGGTGAAAATTATAAAAAAGACGAGATTATCACAAGAATTTATCATCAGGTAAAGAGAATATTGGAAGTATCAACAGATTACGGTTTTGATAGAAACTTATGGCATAATTATCTTACATATCTTCTGATTACAAATGAAAATCCATTTAGTCTTACATGCGAGAAAGTTGGGGCAAATGATGGTAGTGTAAACTATTTTGCCAAAAATGACTTTAAACAGTTTATGAAATTGTTTGATTATGATTTTAAACCAATGGAGGAAGAATTAGGAATAGATTGTTTTGAAAAGCTCCAGAATTATAAGGCAATTGGTAAGACTGAATTAATGTACAACAAAAATGTAAGCGAAAAAGTACAGAGTTTGAGCTTAAAGCTGGAAAATGCAAAGGATGAAAATGAATTCTTTGATTATGTTACTGAATTTTATAAGCAATATGGCGTAGGAATGTTTGGACTTAATAAAGCCTTCAGAATTAAGGATGGAGACGGTCCTTTAGAATTTCACGCAATTAATAATATGGACAAGGTAGTTTTAGATGATCTTGTTGGATATGAGATACAGAAGAAGAAATTAGTGGACAATACAGAAGCCTTTGTTCAGGGAAGAAAGACAAATAACTGTCTTCTTTTTGGCGATAGCGGTACAGGAAAATCTACAAGTATTAAGGCGATAGTCAATGAATATTACGAGCAGGGACTTAGAATGATAGAAATATACAAGCATCAGTTTAAGGATCTTTCTAACGTAATAGCAGCTATTAAAAACAGAAATTATAAATTTATTATATATATGGATGATTTGTCATTTGAAGATTTTGAAATAGAGTATAAGTTTTTAAAGGCAGTTATTGAAGGCGGCGTGGAAACAAAGCCGGAAAACATATTAATTTATGCTACATCCAACAGACGTCATTTAATAAAGGAAACATGGAATGACAGAAGTGATGTTCAGGTTGAAAACGGTATGCATAAGTCAGATACAATGGAAGAGAAACTTTCATTGGTACATAGATTTGGTGTTACAATTAACTATTCTAAACCAACGCAAAAAGAGTATTTTGAAATTGCCGTTGAATTGTGTAGAAGACTGGGTGTTAAATTGTCTGATGATGAAATAAAGGCAGAGGCAAACAAATGGGAGCTTAGCCATGGTGGAATATCAGGAAGAACAGCTCAACAGTTTGCTAATTATTTAGCGGGACAGCAATTATAAAATGGAGAATAATATGAACGTATACAAATTCGCAGAGGTGCCGGTGGGTATCGAGTTTAGGGGAAAATACTTTGAAAAGAAGAGCATGGAGTATTTAGCTGATGGTGAAACACCAAAATTTTGTATTTCAGTTAATTTGCAGGATTTGATGTATGAGCAGGAACATGCAGAAGATAATACAAGATATCCTCAGGATTATTTGGAGTACATTGCCATATATAGAAAGTTTTGCGAAAAAGTTTTAGATTATGGGGTGGTGTTATGCCATGGAAGTGTGGTAGAATATAAAGGCAACGCGTATATGTTTACGGCACCAAGTGGAACCGGTAAGTCCACCCATGCAAGACTTTGGCGGGAAAATTTTGGCGAAGACGTTATTATGATAAATGATGACAAGCCACTTTTGAAGTTTAAAGAGGATGGAGTGTATGCTTATGGAACACCCTGGGATGGAAAACATTGCCTTTCTACTAACAGGTGTGCAAAACTTGCAGGAATATGTTTTTTGCATCAGGCAGAAACGAACCATATTGAAAGGATAGGTGCGGACAAATCTGTTGAATTGTTAATGAACCAGATATACAGACCTCAGGATGCTAAGGCTATCTTAAAAACCTTAGACTATGGAGATATGTTATTAAAAGAAGTTCCAATGTATTCCATGGGATGTAACATTTCAAAAGAGGCTGCACAAATGGCATATGATGCCATGAAAAATGAATAAGCAAATATACAATAATATGGAGGAAGACAATGAAAATAAAAGAAGGATTTGTGTTAAGAAACATGGGAGGACAGGCTGTAGTTGTTTCAATTGGTTCCGCCAGTAAAATATTTAACGGTATGGTTAAATTAAATGAAACCGGTGAATATCTTTGGAGAAAAATTTCTGATGGTGCAAGTAGAAATGATTTAATAAATTCACTTTTGGAAAAATATGATGTAGATATTGAATTAGCAACAAAGGATGTTGATAATTTTATTACTTCATTAAAGACTCCCGGAATTATAGAATAAATTATTTGAGAGGTATTATGGAAAAGACCACAATAGAAAATGCTATTAAAGAGAATGGGTTTTATCTTTCAACCATTGTAGGTGATAGCATGATGCCACTTTTAAGAAACAGAAGGGATACCGTTAAGATTATTCCTGTTAGTGGCAGATTGAAAAAATATGATTTACCATTATACAAAAGACCTGACGGAAAATATGTGCTTCACAGAATAGTTAAGGTAAAAAAAGACCATTATGTTATAAGTGGTGACAATAGGGGATGGAGGGAAAAAGTTCCCTTTGACTGGATAATAGGAGTTACGGATTTGATTTACAGGGATCAAAAGGAAATTACTGCTGACAACCGGGAATATGTGGCATATGTGAAGAAAACCTGCAGAAAATACTGGATTCGCAGAGTTAAGCATATTATTAAAAAATGCAAATTATGTATAAAAAACAGGTAAATGGCAATATTTATATTGGAAAAGGTGAAAAAACAGAAAATACCTTAAAATAATTAAAAAAACACTTGCAATATAAAATGGGGTGTGATAGAATATTCTCTGTCGCAAGACGATGGCCCATCGCCAAATGGTAAGGCACTGGACTCTGACTCCAGCATTTTCAAGGTTCGAATCCTTGTGGGCCAGCTAAACAGTATCGGTTTCCGGTACTGTTTTTTTGTTGCATACAATAGCATCTGGAATTAAAATCTTGAAAAAATACTATGGTGATATATAGATATTATTGGGAAAATATCACTGTAATAAAAAGGAGTAGAAAGCAATATCCTACTCCTTTAAACATACTTATTCACCTATTTTATTTGGAAATAAATGCGAAATATCTAGATAATCAGGAATACCACGCTGGTATTTTACAACAGGCTCACCTAAAATCAACGGATATACGTAATCAATAAACTCCTGGGTAACATCATTGCCCATATCATTAATCCATTCCCTTGGTACATGTTTTACAAGACCTGCAACATTTTTAACATCAGTATCTCCCATATCTACGGAATATGGAGAATTTGATTTCCTGATGGCAGTAACCATAACAGCAGTCTTACCTTGAAGTGCAACTTCAACAGCATGTCTGCCAAGACGAAACGCCTCACCAATGTCGGTAATTGAGGACATATGAGCTGCACATCTTTGGAGAATGTTGATTTCCACGGAACGAACTTTTACCTGAATATTTTGCTTGATAATATATTCAAGGCACTTTCCCGTACCACTAAGCTGACTATGACCGAATGTATCCTCCACGGCAGAAGTAGCACTTATATATTGTCCCTTTGCATCCTTTATTCCCTCGGATACTGCAATAACAACATTATTATATCTGTCCATTGCAGTACGAACATCTTTGATAAACTGCTTTTCGTCAAAAGCGACCTCCGGAAGGTAAATAAGATGCGGTGCAAAATTGTACTTATTTCGTGCTAAAACTGAAGCCCCTGTAAGCCATCCGGCATCACGTCCCATTATTTCCACAATAGTTACACTCTTAATAGGATAAATTGAGGTATCATGACCGATTTCCAAAAGAGTAGACGCCACATATTTTGCCGCAGAACCATATCCCGGGGTGTGGTCGGTAATACATAAATCATTGTCAATTGTTTTTGGAATTCCAATAATCTTTATGTCCCTGTCAATAGCTTTGGCATAGGTGCTAAGCTTGTCCACCGTATCCATTGAATCATTTCCACCAATATAGAAAAAGGCATCAATGTCATACTGTTCAAATTTGTTAAAAATGTAGGCATATGGCGCATCATCTTCTGAGTAATCAGGAAGCTGATAACGGCATGAACCTAAATACATGGAAGGCGATTTTTTTAAAAGCTCAATAAACATAGGGGTGTCTTCAAATTTTTGGGACAAGTCCATTAGCCTCCCGTTTAAAAGCCCCTGAACTCCGTTTAAAGAACCATATATTTTGTCAAATTGTTTGCTGTCAATAGCCCCTTGTATAACACCGGCAAGACTGGCATTAATGGCTACGGTAGGCCCGCCTGACTGGGCAACTAGACAATTCTTCATAATTTCTCCTCTCGCTGTAAAAATTTTTTAATTTAAAAAATGAATATACGTACAGTATACCCCAGATTAGAGTAAAAACCAACAGAGAATTTGTAATGGAAATCCGGAAATCAAGTGTATATTATTTTAACGGAATTTATAACAATTATGTAATCATCCGGCAGACATTCAAGTTTTTAATTGAAAATCTGCCCGGATTTTAAATTAGCAGTTTTTTACGCAGGAGCTTGGATTGAAAGCATAGAAATTCTTTTTATCCAAATCTTCGTTAATAAGTCTTAAAGCTTCACCGAAACGCTGGAAATGAACAATTTCCCGTTTACGCAGGAATCGTATTGGATCTGCTACTTCGTTATCTTTTACAAGACTTAAGATGTTATCGTAAGTCTTTCTGGCTTTCTGTTCCGCAGCCATATCCTCCACTAAGTCTGCAATAGGGTCACCGGAAGACTGAAATTCAGTAGCTGTAAAAGGAACTCCGCCTGCCGCCTGTGGCCACACTCCTAAAGTATGGTCAACATAGTATTTCTCAAAGCCTGCCACATCTACTTCATCACATGGAAGATCTTTAACCAACTGGGAAACTATGGTTCCGACGATTTCGAGGTGTGACATTTCTTCAGTTGCGATATCGTTCAACAATCCGGCAACACGGGAATTTTTCATGGCATATTTTTGAGACATATAACGCATGGCAGCACTAGCTTCGCCATCGGGTCCACCATACTGGCTTATAATCACCTGTGCCATTTTAGGATTCCTACATTTAATATTTACCGGGTACTGGAGTCTTTTTTCATAAACATACATTAGCAATTACCTCCTTCCCAAGGCATAGGACCTTTATTCCACTCCCAATAATCGCAATTATCGGTTTCATAAAATCTTAGCGGCCCAAATCTCTTAGTATACTCATCCCATGCCTCCTGGCGCACCTTCTCCATCTTCTGATGGAACGTAATAGCTTCAGTGCAATTGGGATGAGTGTCTAAAAACAATCGGGTATCATCCATGGCAAAACTTGCCTGAGTAATAATTTTCATTAAATCTTCTTTGCACATGTTTTTCATTTTTTACCACACCTCCCAATATAAGGTTTATCCATATCTTCAAAAATGGTGCCTTTTTCCAGTCCTTCTTCTATACAGTAGATATTTCTCCAAATCTGCCACGGAACATATGACATAGCAGGAACCATGGAATCTACAGGTTCATTGCCGCGGTCGCAACCTTCATTCCTTTTACATCCACATTCATGTGTGGAATTATCAGAATCACGGTGGGACGGAGGCATCTGCCTGTTACCGGCATTGAAGCTACGATTCATACCACAACCGGTGCCATTATGCATTGTATTCATGTTGCAGTTCATATTGCGGGTATTTCCACACCTTGAGTTTAAACAGCCACGACTGTTTATAGGGGAATTTCCCATATTGTTATTCATATTACAAGCCATTTAACATACCTTTTCCTTTATGATTTACATTATTAATGTATGCTAAAAAAAACGTATGGTTCTGAATATATTTGCTATAAAAAATGTACCAATTAAAAAAAAGACACCTTTATGGCAGTGACATTTTTTTATAAACTTAACATAAGTGGTAAAATATTTTAAAGGAGGAAATATGGGAAAAATAGCAGAAAGGATATTTATGATAACATTAATAGGCACATTGTTAGGTTTTGGTGTTAAAAATATTAATGCAGCTACAAAATCCACACAGTACAAAATGGTTTGGAGCGACGAATTTAACGGCACAAAACTTAATTTAAAAAATTGGACTTATGATATAGGAAATGGTGGCGCAAATTTCGGCTGGGGAAACAATGAACTGGAGTATTATACAGACAGGGAGGATAATGTAAAGGTGGAAAACGGTTCCCTTGTTATAACAGCCAGAGCGGATAATTATAAAGGTCCGGGAATGAAAAAGGCTACAAAGTATACATCAGGAAGAATTAAAACATCAAATTTGCAGTCCTTTAAATATGGAAAAATTGAGGCACGTATGAAAGTGCCGGCAGTTACAGGAATGTGGCCGGCATTTTGGATGTTGGGATACAATGACAAAGGCTGGCCGTACTGCGGAGAAATAGATATTCTTGAAACATGGAACAGCTATCAGTTTGCTCAGGGCACAATTCACTGGGAAAATGAAAAAGACAGACCGGGAAGAGATACTTATGAGGCTTCCAGCACTAAAAATTTCAAGGATAAAACAGCATGGCATACATATGGTCTTATCTGGACTCCGAAACAAATGCAATGGACGGTAGACGGAAAGGTTTACAAAACATTTAGCTTAAAAGAAAGCCACAAATCAGAATTAAAAAAGCCGTTTTACATTATTCTTAATTTGGCAGTGGGAGGCAATTTGCCATATTTCCCACCGGAAGACGATTTTGTATCTGAAAAAATGATGGTTGATTATGTGAGAGTTTATCAGAGAGAATGTGATAACGGTTCATATGACGGTGTATGGGAAAAATCTGAAAAAAGCAGCGTACCGGTTTATTCAGTGAAGTTTAGTAACATTACCAAGGTGGTAAATCAGCAAAAGGTATTAGCAGGGGAAACAATAATTCTGCCAAATGTTAAACGTAAGGGATACAAATTTTTAGGTTGGTATAATGGAGATAAAAAATTAACTGAATCAACAATGATAAAGTCAGATATAACTGCCAAAGCTAAATGGCAGAAAATCTCAGTTAAGCAGACAAAAATCACTTCAACTAAGCAGATTTACAGAAAAATGGCGACAGTTAAGTACAAAGTAAAGGGTAAGGTTGACGGCTATCAGATAAAAGTAGGCAAAAAAACAAAATATTCAGAATCTAAAATCGTAACTTTTGGAAAATTTGTTTCCGGGAAAACTTACAAGGTAAAAGTACGTGCCTATTCCATTGATTCAAGGGGTAAGAAAATTTTCGGAAAATGGAGTAAAACCGCAAAAATTACCATAAAATAGTATTGGCATTTTAAGTAAAATGGAGTATACTAATTACGGTTGTTTAGAATATAACAATTAATGAATTTTATGGAGGTACATTATGTTAGTATCAGCTAAGGAAATGTTGGAAAAGGCAAAAGCAGGACATTATGCTGTTGGACAGTTCAACATCAACAATCTTGAATGGACAAAGTCAATCCTTTTAACAGCACAGGAATTAAAGAGCCCGGTTATTTTAGGAGTATCAGAAGGTGCCGGAAAGTATATGACAGGATTTAAAACAGTAGCAGCTATGGTAAAGGCTATGGATGAAGAATTGGGAATCACTGTTCCTGTAGCACTTCACTTAGATCATGGAACATATGAAGGATGCTATAAGTGTATTAAAGCTGGATTCACATCAATTATGTTTGATGGTTCACATTATCCTATCGAAGAAAACATTGCAAAGACTAAGGAATTAGTTTCAGTAGCACATAACATGGGTATGTCAATTGAAGCAGAAGTTGGTTCAATTGGTGGTGAGGAAGATGGCGTTATCGGAAGAGGCGAGTGCGCAGATCCTGACGAATGTAAGGCAGTAGCAGATCTTGGTGTAGATATGCTTGCAGCAGGTATTGGTAACATCCATGGAAAATATCCTGCAAACTGGGAAGGACTTAGCTTTGAAACATTAGATGCTATTCAGCAGAAGACAGGAGTTATGCCATTAGTTCTTCACGGTGGTACAGGTATTCCTGAAGATATGATTAAGAAGGCTATTGACCTTGGCGTATCAAAGATTAACGTTAATACAGAATGTCAGTTATCATTTGCTGACGCAACAAGAAAATACATTGAAGCCGGAAAGGACTTAGAAGGAAAGGGATTTGACCCTAGAAAACTTCTTGCTCCTGGTGCTGAAGCTATTAAGGCTACAGTAAAAGAAAAGATGGAACTTTTCGGTTCAGTTGGAAAAGCTGAATAATTAAATAATATTTATATAATGCTCGTAATGGGGCGTTGTAACAAGAGAAGGCTGTTACTTTAGGTAGTAGCCTTCTTTTTGTTGATTTTTAAGGGAAATAATTTTATAATTATGTTTAGAAAAAAAGTGTGGCAGGTAATAAAGTGGACAAGGCAAAGGATAGCAAACAGGAACAATTAAATAACGAAATCACCGGGAAAAAACATAAAAAAATCCCTAATGCAATATATAATGTAGTGCGAGTGTTTGCCATATTATTTGCAGGAGGGATACTTATTTATGCCTCATATAACCTCACGGAATCCTACTTGAATTACAAAGAGGACGAGAAAAAATATGCCCAGATAAATCAGATGTTTATTAAGGACAACGAAGAGAAAACCACTGAAAAAAGTCAGGATAATAAGTCCATAAGATACACAAAATCTGTTTCCACATGGAAATGGGATTATAAAGAAATGCTTCAATATAATGACGAGGCTAAGGGCTATATAAAGCTTAACGGAACCAGAATACAGTATCCTATAGTGGAGCATAGTGACAATGATTTTTATTTAAAGAGAGGCTCTGACAAGGTCTACAATGGAGCAGGAGCCATCTTTTTGGACTACAGAACTGCCGGACTGGATGGAAAAATGTGCATTTTATATGGTCACAATATGTTAGACGGCTCTATGTTTAAGGAACTGATGAACTTTAGGGATGATGATTTTTGCAGGAAACATCCTACGTTTGATATATATGTAGGGTATAGGCATTATATATATTATGTATTTTCCGTGTTTTCAGATAAGGATGATAATGAAAATATATATAAATATGGATTTGCCAATGACGGGGAGTTTCAGAACTGGATAAATACTGTATCTTCCAGAAGCAGATGCAATTTTGGAGTTAGAAAACCTGACACTTCCGACAAAATTATAATGTGTTCAACATGCGTGGACGACTATGGAAACAGACAGATTGTTTGTCTCTACAGAGGTGAGGAAGTAGTGGATTAAAATGCCAAAAAAATACAAAAAATTACAAAAATAAGCCTTAAACTTAATTTTATTAAGAAAAAGGTTTAAAAAATTAGATAAATACCTGGTAGCTATTGATTTTTATAAAGAAATGATGTAGATTATAGGGCGAATGAGGTAGTACCTCACCGCTAAATGAGATTAAGGACAAGGGCGTTCTTCAAAACAGTATATTTGGAGAAGTGTCCTTTTTTTTATGGTAGCTCCATAAGAAATTGGCGGAAAAATATGTTAGTAGAAGAAAGGAACAGAAACTATGGGAGTAAATATTGAGAAAGTTTTTGGTGAAGATGTTTTTGATGATGCAGTCATGAAAGTCCGTTTACCAAAAAGCGATTATGAGAAGGTTAAGAGCCTTATGTACCAGGGTGGAGAAATTACAGAGGAGTTAGCTGATGTGGTTGCACAGGCTATGAAAGAATGGGCATTGGAAAAGGGTGCTACACATTTTACACATGTATTCCAGCCATATGTTATTTCAGTAGGAGCTGAAAAACATGATTCATTTTCTTCAACTGTAACAGACGGAAAGATTGAGAATACATTTACAGGAAAAGATTTACTTATGGGTGAACCTGATGCATCTTCATTCCCATCAGGTGGACTTAGAGCTACATGTAGTGCAAGAGGATATACAGCATGGGATATCACATCACCTGTTTACATTAAGGAAGGAACTCTTTGCATACCTACAGCATTCTGCTCATACACAGGTGAGTCATTGGATACAAAGACTCCATTACTTAAAGCAATGCATGCAGTAAGTAAGCAGGGTGTAAGACTTATGAGATTATTTGGTGATGAAAAGACTCAGAGAATTTTCTCATACGTTGGACCGGAACAGGAATATTTCCTTGTGGATGAAGATAAATATATGAAGAGACCTGACCTTATTTACACAGGACGTACACTTTTCGGTGCTATGCCTCCTAAGGGACAGGAAATGGATGACCAGTATTTTGGCTCAATTGCTCCAAATGTAAAGGCATTTATGGAAGATTTAAATGTTAAGCTTTGGAAATTAGGAATTACAGCAAAAACACAGCATCGTGAGGTTGCGCCGGGACAGCACGAAATTGCCCCAATTTTTTCAGTTTCAAATGTTGCCCTTGATAACAACCTTTTAGTAATGGATATTTTAAAGAAAACAGCAAGAAAGCATGGATTTGTATGCTTATTACATGAGAAGCCTTTTGATGGAATTAACGGTTCAGGTAAGCATAACAACTGGTCACTTACAACTGATGACGGAATCAATTTGTTTAAGCCGGGAAAGGAACCTGAAAACAACAAGTTATTCCAGTTAGTGTTAGCTTGTACAATGGCAGCTGTTGACAGACATGCAGTTCTTTTAAGACTTGCTGCATCTAATACAGGTAACGACCACAGATTAGGAGCAAACGAGGCACCTCCTGCTATTATTTCAATGTATCTTGGAGATCAGGTTGGTGATATTGTTGACCAGATAATTAAGAATGGTAAGGCTACATCAAGTCTTTCATCAGGAACACTTGATTTTGGTATCAAGAAGCTTCCTGTACTTGAAAAAGACCCTACAGATAGAAACAGAACATCACCATTTGCATTTACAGGCAACAGATTTGAGTTCAGAATGGTTGCTTCATCTAACTCAATTGGTGATACAAATACAGTACTTAATACAATGATGGCTGAAGCTTTCAGCAATGCATGTGATGCATTAGAGGGAGCAGAAGACTTTGACAAGGCAGTAGAAGAATATACAGCTAAGTTAATGAGAGAACATGAAAGAATCGTATTTAACGGTAACGGATATTCAGAGGAGTGGCCTGTTGAAGCAGAAAAGAGAGGACTTCCAAACTGCAAGTCAATTGTTGATGCAATTCCTGCATTAGTTGATGACACTACAGTTGAAATGTATGAGAAGTTTAACGTCCTTTCAAAGGCTGAACTTGAAGCAAGAGAGGATATTTTATTTGAACAGTATGCAGGTGTTAGAAACATTGAAGCATTAACAATGATTGAAATGGCTAACAAGATGATTATTCCTGCAGCAGTTAAGTATACTAAGAAGCTTGCAGATACTGTAATTGCAGTAAAAGAAGCAGGAGCAGATGCTTCAGTACAGGCAGATATGTTATCAGAAGTTTCAGGAAAATTAGCTGAAATGAAAACAGCTGTTAAGGCATTAGAGGAAGTTACTGCTAAGGCAGCAGATGCTGAATGTATAAAGTGCAAAGCGGAAGAATATAAGGATGATGTTATGGCAGCTATGGCAGAGCTTAGAAAGCCGGCTGACGAACTTGAACTTATAATGCCTAAGGAATTATGGCCAATGCCAACATATGGAGATCTTGTTTTTGAATTGTAAAGAACATAGATAATTAATTGATTATTAATGAAAGGATTGCCACTGTATGGTGGCAGTCCTTTTTAAATGACTACACAATACAAAAAGGATGCATGTCTGCATCCTTTCCGCAAATATATTCTAATAATAAAAAAGGGAGGGAATCGGATTTATCCGATTCTAAAAAAATTATGAAAAAACATAAACAAAAAAGTAATAACTTTTGTTTATGTTATTATGATAAAAGAAAATCGTGAAAAAAGAGTGTTTTCCTTGTAAATAATTTATGAACGTGATGTAAAATTTAGTTTCTCATAAATCCAGTGCTTATGGGGATTTTTATTTTTTAAAATTATGAAAAAACGTAAAAAATAACGCTCGTAGAATATAAATTAATGGTCGATTTTAGATATTTCTAGTAGCATTTTTTAGAGCTATCTGTGTATATACACTTTTGGTAATATCATCTATTTTGTGCCCCATAATTTTTTTAGGGGTAATATCATCTGCCTTTGCATTGTGCATTAATGTTGCAAATGTGTATCTTGTGTCGTGTGGTAGGTGTTCAGTTCCCAACAAAGCTAACGTATGGCATACGTTTTTCATCTCCTATAAAGTTTATTTGATTCGGATAAGGCAGTTTGTAGAAAATATTCTATAGACTATCTTTTCTAAAAGAAAGGTTAAAACCCCAATGAAAGCTAATAAAAATATGAAAATAGAATACATGCGAATTGATGATATATTACCATATCAGAAGAATGCAGGTATTACGGTAATACCTACATTACAATGGGCAGAAAAAGATGAAAATGCAACCAAAATATGGTATGATGGAATGGATGAAGCAATTAGGAGGATAAAACCATCAAGGGTATTGGTATACGGTGGAAACATTGGCTATAAATACCCGGATGGAATAGAGGTAAAGTATTACGACAATAAAGCATTTAAGAATTAATAGAAAGGAGACGGAAACAATGCTAAAGGAAACATTTTTGCATAAGATGAAAGGGAGGATAATAGATATTGGGGATTATACATTATATTCTAACCCTTGCAGAATAGTCAACATAGATACAGGTGATACAGTTAAGTTTAAAAATATGGAAGATGCATATGAGCATGGCATGGTAGGTAACATGTCATTAAAGGAATTTGTTGAAAAAGCGGATAATTCCATATTTATAGCTACAAATGACGATTGGGGAATAAGATTTGAAAATATGCACTAATATTATGAAAATAGTAAGAGACACCTCTGGATGGGGTGTCTTTTTTGTACAAAAAAATAAGGAGAAAATATGCTGGTAAACAATTGTGGTGGTAGAGGTGCATCATTCAGAGCAAAAGGAGAAAAAAGGGTTGCCCCTGTGACATTAAACAGTCAAAGGGGCAACCTTATAAATACTAACAACCGAATTTAAAAATTTTGCAAAATGCGTTAAATAACTCGGAACAGCTATTGAAATTAAAACACATAGTTTTGTCCTCCTTATTCTCTCGAATATTTGTATCAGCTGAACATGAAACAAGTGTAACAATTTTGTAACATTTAATCAATAGGAGCATTTTGGAAAAAATGATATAAAAAGGCAAACCCTATAAAAGTCATTGAAAAAAGTGGAATAACGTTGTATAGTATACAAAAAAATAAGGCATATCCGTACTTTTTAGGTAATGCCTGATAAAATGGTTAAAGGAGAAATAAAATGGCAGAAAAGAATCCAATAGTAACAATTGAAATGAATAATGGAGATATTATGAAAGCGGAGCTTTATCCGGAAATTGCACCTAATACAGTAAACAACTTTATAAGTCTTGTAAACAAGGGATTTTATGATGGAGTAATTTTCCACAGAGTAATAAGAGGATTTATGATTCAGGGTGGAGATCCTCAGGGAACAGGTGTTGGCGGACCGGGATACTCAATTAAAGGTGAGTTTTCAGGAAACGGTTTCGCCAATGATTTAAAGCATACGCCAGGTGTACTTTCAATGGCAAGAACAATGATGCCGGATTCAGCAGGCTCACAGTTCTTCATTATGCATGAAACATCACCACATCTTGACGGACAGTATGCGGCATTTGGAAAAATTTGCGAAGGTTTGGATATAGTGAATAAAATAGCTGAGTGTGCCACAGACTATATGGATAAACCGTTAGAACCACAGGTTATGAAGAAGGTTACGGTTGAAACATTTGGAGTGGATTATCCGGAACCGGAAAAATGCTAATTTTACGGAGAATATTATAAAGTGCATATTTGTAACTTTTGGGAGAATTTATACTATTTACAAAATTACAAATTCGTTGTATAAAATACTGTAGTGGTTAATTCACTGTAGAAAGCTAGGAAATAGGAGGAATAGTTATGGCAAAGATAACTAAAGATATGATTATCGGTGATATCATTAAAATAAATATGGGATGTGTTCCTATTTTATTAAATGAAGGAATGCATTGTATAGGATGTCCTGCTTCACAGGGAGAATCTCTTGAAGAAGCATGTATGGTTCATGGAATCGATGCTGATGCATTAGCAAAGAAGTTAAACGACTTTGTTGAAAGCGTTGAAGCAAAAGAAGCATAGAAGAATCCTGAAATATAGAAAAAGCTGCCAAATTCATGGCAGCTTTTTCTCATATAAGATTATGTCTTATAAAGCAACGTCACCGATGATTCCATCGATTACATAATATGCTTTCATGTCTTCAGGTTTAATATAAATAGAAACTGATGACATTGTCTTCTTACCGTTCTTTGCTGTGTAGTCAGCCTTTACAGCAGCTTCAATTGCAACTGTGTCAAATTCCATTCCCTGGAACTGTACATAAACGTTATTTTCTTTCTTTGTAGCTTTTTTTGCTGTAGTTTTCTTAGCAGCAGGTTTTGTTTCAGCCTTCTTTTTAGCAATTTCAGCTTCAGCTTTCTTTTCAGTAGCTTTAACTTCAACTTTTTTCTCAACAGGTTTAACTTCAACCTTCTTTTCAGCAACCTTAGCAGCAGGTTTAGCTTCAACCTTCTTTTCAGCAACCTTAGCAGCAGGTTTAACTTCAACCTTTTTTTCTGTAGCTTTAGCAACCGGTTCAACCTTTTTCACAGTTGATGTTGCTGTTACTTTCTTACTTGCCATAATTTTAATCCTCCTTAAAAATAAGTAGGTCGATTCAAGTCTATAAAATTAAGTTCGTAATATCAACCCAATAGTGTTATATGTATCTCTTTCACAGATTTTATAATACAACTACATTTTAAATTATGCAATGAGTTGAAAAAAGTTTATGAAAAACAGACAAAATCCACAGTAGTTAGCCAAAAATAATAATAAAAACTACTTGCTAAAAAATAAAATAAAAATAATATTAGTAAAAAATCACAATTAGGGGTTGAAAAATAACTAAAAATATAGCAAAATTACATTATGCGTGTGGTCGAAAAATTTGACTTTAAGTCGAAATTTTGCTAAAATTCACAAGCAATAGTAGGTATATAGGTTAATAACAGACAAATATTTGTAATTGGAATGATAAATAATGAATAGATTTGAAAAGAGAAAAATAAAAACAGGTCTTTACAGACATGTAAATGCATTGACATATGTATGTATTTTTACAGTAGCTTCTATAATTACCATAGCAGCAGCTGTTAACAGAACGGATGATATTATCCATATAGATGAAAGTCAGGCTATGGTAAATGAATCAGTGGCTTTTAATAATAAAGACGCACAAAAGGTGGCAGCGGGAAAATCAACTACTGAAACAGTGACAGAAGATAATGCACAGACTCAGGAGGAAACTACGGAAGCACAAACTGAGGCAGCAACTACAGAAGTGGCTACGGAGTCGGTGCCAGCTACACAGGTTAAGGTTATTGCTGATACTCTTAACGTACGTGATCAGGCCAATGAAGACGCAGAGGTTTTGGGAATGGTAGATCAGGACGAAGTCTTTGAGGTAATATCACAGCAGGGAGATTGGGTGGAAATTAACTATAATGGAAATAATGGATTTGTAAAATCTGAATATGTTGAAAATGTAAATAATGTACAGTAATTAATAAAAGAAATCCACGCATATATGGGTTTCTTTTTGTCTAAATAATAGAGGTTATGCAGAAGCCAATGACGGTTATAAAAACGTACACCTGTAAAAATTCCTGACATTTCGGGAATTACTAGTTAAAATGTAAAGTATATGTTATAATGTTTTTTACTATCTCAGAGGGAAACGGATGAAGGAAAGTCCCTTCAAAAATGTTCCCTGTGAAATGCCTTTGACTACAGGAGATACATATTATATAAGGAGGTTAGAGCTATGAATTATATAGGATGGCTTATTTTATTTGTAGTATTTGCAGTGCTTGAGCTTATATCATTAGGTCTTACATGCATATGGTTCGCAGTGGGAGCATTAGCAGGTTGTATTACGGCGCTTATTACGGATAATTGGATTATTCAGTCAATAGTGTTTATAATAGTAACGGTAGTGGTTTTGGTTTTCTTAAGACCTATAGCTGTTAAGTATATAAATAATAAGGCTGAAAAAACTAATGTAGATTCACTTATTGGGAAGAAAGCCAGGGTCCTTGAGGATATTGATAACTTAAATGCAAAGGGACAGGTATCCATTGACGGTATGGAATGGACTGCAAGAAGTGAAGACGGAAGTGAAATCAAAAAGGATGCTTTAGTGGAGGTTGTTGCCATAGAAGGGGTAAAGGCTATTGTAAAGCAGGTATAATGTTGGTTGGCAGTTGGAGAGAACCACTGTTTTATCATAAATAATAATTTTTAGGAGGATTAAGTATGATTCCATTTTTAATCGTAATAGTATTGGCAATTTTATTAGTGTCTACATGTGTAAAAATTGTGCCGCAGGCACATGCATGTGTTATTGAAAGATTAGGTGTTTATAAGCAGACATGGTCTGTGGGTATTCACTTTAAAGTGCCATTTCTTGATAGAATTTCAAGAAGAGTTAATTTAAAAGAGCAGGTAGCTGATTTTGAACCTCAGCCTGTTATCACAAGAGATAATGTAACAATGCAGATTGATACAATTATTTTCTACCAGATTACAGACCCTAAGCTTTATGCATACGGTGTTGAAAATCCTATTGTTGCCATTAAAAACCTTACAGCAACAACTCTTAGAAATATTGTTGGTGATTTAGAGCTTGATGAAACACTTACTTCAAGAGAAACAATAAATGCAAGAATGAGAACAGAGCTTGATGTTGCAACTGACCCATGGGGAATTAAGGTTAACAGAGTTGAACTTAAGAATATTATTCCACCAAGAGATATTCAGGAAGCAATGGAAAAGCAGATGAGAGCTGAACGTGAAAAACGTGAACAGATTCTTAGAGCAGAAGGTGAAAAGAAATCAGCAGTTCTTATTGCAGAAGGTAAGAAAGAAGCAGCCATTCTTAATGCAGAAGCTGATAAGCAGTCAGCTATCTTAAAGGCAGAAGCTGATAAGCAGAAGAAAATTCTTGAGGCAGACGGTGAGGCTGAAGCTATTCTTAAGGTTCAGCAGGCAACAGCTGATGGTATCAGAGCTATTAAAGAAGCAGGTGCTGATGATAAGGTTATAACACTTAAGAGCCTTGAAGCATTTGCCGCAGCAGCTGACGGTCAGGCAACAAAGATTATTATTCCATCTGAAATTCAGGGAATTGCCGGTTCAGTGAAAGCGTTAGCAGAAGTTATTAAAGATTAAAGGTACTTGGAAATGTTTAATGAAAAGATGGTCTTGTGTGGCGCTAGTGCATATGAGAAGAAATATTATTTAAATGAACAGTTTTCTAATCTCCCGGAACAGATTAAGCAGGAATTACAAATAATGTGTGTGTTGTTCACGGAAGACGTAGGAGGAATTTTTTTACTGGAGTTTCAGGAGGACGGAAGTCTCAGACTGATTACGGAAGCAGACGAAGGAGACATATTATATGATGATATCGGAAGCGGACTGAAAATCAGACAGATACAGCTGGAAAAGGCTGAATTGCTGGAATCTTTGGAAATGTATTATAAAGTATTTGTTTTAGGAGAAGATGCGTAATGCTGTTGACAGTTGATGTAGGAAATACAAATATTACACTGGGATTGTTTGAGGGAAAAGACATACATTCTACTTTCAGAATTACCACTCAGGCGGTTAGAACATCAGATGAATTTGGTTCATTGATTGCTGAAATGATAGTTAGAAAGGGAATTAATATTAAAAGCATAAAAGATGTTATTATTTCATCTGTTGTGCCTAAGGTTATGTATTCCCTTAACAGTGGAATTATTAAATATTTTGGAATTGAGCCTATAATCGTAGGTATCGGTACTAAAACAGGTATAAAAATTAATAGAACCGACCCTAGGGAGGTAGGCTCTGACAGAATAGTTGACGCAGTGGCAGCTTATGAACTTTACGGCGGACCATGTATCGTGGTGGATTTCGGAACAGCTACTACATATGATTTGATTTTAGGGGACGGAACTTTTGAAGCGGGGGTTACATCTCCGGGAATAAAGATTTGTGCCAAGGCACTTTGGGATTGTACTGCAAAACTTCCTGAGGTGGAAATCAAAAAGCCGTCATCTATTTTAGGAAAGGATACCATTTCAAGCATGCAGGCAGGTATTGTATACGGATACATCGGACAGACGGAGTATATTATTGATAAGATAAAGGAAGAAAGCGGTCTTGACAATCTTAAGGTAATTGCTACAGGGGGAATGGGACGTATAATTTATAAAAATACGGACAGAATTGATATATATGATAACGAACTGACACTTCAGGGAATGCGAATAATTTACGAAAAGAACAGAAAATAATATGAAAATAGGTAATGTTGAAATTGAAAATAGTTTGGCATTAGGACCAATGGCAGGGGGAACAGACCTGCCATTTCGTCTGCTTTGCAAGGAACAGGGATGCGGCATATTGTATTCGGAAATGGTAAGTGCCAAGGCTATATTATACAAAAATAAAAATACAGATGTACTTCTTAACATTGACGAAAGAGAACATCCTGTGGGGATCCAGCTGTTTGGCTCCGATCCGGATATAATGGCTGAAATAGGTAGCCGTGTGGCGGAAGGGAACTGTGATTTTATTGATATAAATATGGGATGCCCGGTGCCTAAAATTGTAAATAACCATGAGGGTTCATACCTTTTGACACAGCCTAAATTAGTTGAGGAAATCCTTACAAAAATGGTTAAAGCCATTAACAAACCGGTAACTGTTAAAACAAGGAAAGGTTTTAAGGATGGGGAATCTCAGGCGGTAGAAATTGCAAAGATTGCTGAAAGCTGTGGAGTGGCAGCTGTAGCTGTTCACGGGAGAACAAGGGAGCAGTATTACGGCGGAAAGGCTGACTGGGATATTATTAAGGCAGTGAAAGAGGCGGTGAAAATCCCGGTTATAGGAAATGGTGATATTTTTTCACCACAGGATGCTAAGGCAATGAAGGAATATACCGGATGCGACGGACTTATGGTAGGAAGAGCTGCCAGAGGAAATCCGTGGATTTTTAAGGAAATTAATGAATATCTTAAAACAGGAATAGTGCCTGAGAAGCCTTCGGCAGAAGAGGTGAAAAACATGATTTTAAAACATGCATCTATGCTTATTGAGTACAAAGGCGAATATACCGCAGTGCGGGAAATGAGGAAACATATTGCCTGGTACACACAGGGTCTGCCACATTCAGCAGAGCTTAGACGCAGATGTAATGAAATAGTAAGCTGGGAGTCTCTAAAAGAGGTTATAGAATCCAGGTTATAACAAGGGGGAATTTTGGCAAAATCCCCAGTAAAATAGGGCGTTAAGGTTGACAATAAACAGTCACCTTGCTATTATAAAGTGTAAAAGTTTTGAACCAGTAGCCGATTGGAGGAATAGAAAATGGCAGAAGCAAAGAAAAATATTCTTACTTATGAAGGATTACAGAAATTAGAGGCAGAATTAGAAGATTTAAAAGTAAATAAACGTAAAGAAGTTGCAGCAAAGATTAAGGAAGCAAGAGAGCAGGGAGACTTATCAGAAAATGCTGAATATGATGCTGCAAAGGATGAGCAGAGAGATATTGAAACAAGAATTGAAGAAATAGAGAAGATTCTTAAAAACGTTGAAGTTGTTGGTGCAGATGACATTGATGATAAGAAGATTAACGTTGGTTGTCATATTAAGATTTATGATTTTGAATATGATGAGGAATTGGAATTCAGCATTGTTGGTTCAACACAGACTAACAGCTTAAAGGGACTTATTTCAAATGAATCACCTCTTGGAAGAGCACTTATTGGAAAAGAAGTTGGTGAGGAAGTTGAAGTTGAAATGGGTGATACTGTTTCAAAATATAAAGTTCTTGAAATTAAGACAGAGAGATAAAATATTTGTATATTAGGAGTTAAAAATGGCAGAGCAGAATAAGAATAATAACCAGCAGGTGGATGTAAATCAGCTTTTAAAGGTACGTCGCGAGAAACTTGCTGATTTGCAGGCACAGGGAAAGGATCCTTTCCAGATTACAAAGTATGATGTTACAAATCATACAACAGAAATTAAGGATAATTTTGAACAGTTTGAATGTCAGCATGACGAGGAAGGAAAGCTCATTAAAGATGATGCTAAACTTGTTTGTATTGCAGGACGTATTATGCTTAAACGTGTTATGGGTAAGGCATCATTCTGTAATGTCCAGGATAAAACAGGAAATATTCAGGTTTATGTAGCCAGAAATGAATTAGGAGATGAACCTTTTGACGAATATAAAGCCTTTAAGAAGATGGATATCGGTGACATCGTTGGCGTAAAGGGATACGCATTTACTACTAAGACAGGTGAAAAGAGTATCCACGCAACAGAAGTTATACTTTTATCAAAGAGTCTTCAGATTCTTCCGGAAAAGCATCATGGTCTTACAAACACAGACTTAAGATATCGTCAGAGATATCTTGACCTTATTATGAATCCGGAAGTAAAGGATACATTTATTAAGAGATCAAAGATTATAAGTGAAATCAGAAAGTTCTTAGACGGACAGGGATTTATGGAAGTTGAAACACCTATGCTTGTTCACAATGCAGGTGGTGCGGCTGCCCGTCCTTTTGAGACACATTTTAATGCTTTAGATGAAGATGTTAAGCTTCGTATTTCATTGGAGCTTTACTTAAAGAGACTTATTGTAGGCGGACTTGAGAAGGTTTATGAAATTGGAAGAGTATTTCGTAATGAAGGTGTTGATACAAGACACAATCCGGAATTTACTCTTATGGAATTATATCAGGCATATACAGATTACCACGGTATGATGGATTTAACAGAAAATCTTTACAGACATCTGGCTGAAACGGTTTGTGGCAGCGCAAAGATTTCATACAATGGTATTGAGATGGATTTAAGTCAGCCGTTTGAGAGACTTACCATGGTAGATGCTGTTAAGAAGTATGCAAGTGTTGACTGGAATGAAGTTGAAACATTAGAACAGGCAAGAGAGCTTGCTAAAGAGCATCATGTGGAATTTGAGGAACGTCACAAGAAGGGTGACATCCTAAACTTATTCTTTGAGGAATATGTAGAGGAACATTTGATTCAGCCTACATTTATTATGGATCACCCAATTGAGATTTCTCCACTTACAAAGAAGAAACCGGAAAATCCTGATTATGTAGAACGTTTTGAGTTCTTTATGAACGGATGGGAATTGGCTAATGCTTATTCAGAGCTTAACGATCCAATTGACCAGAGAGAAAGATTCGCAGCACAGGAAGAGGCTTTTGCAGCAGGTGATGATGAGGCAGAACATACAGATGAGGACTTCTTAAATGCCCTTGAAATTGGTATGCCACCTACAGGCGGTATCGGCTTTGGTATCGACAGAATGGTAATGTTACTTACAGACTCTGCAGCAATTAGGGACGTGCTGTTGTTCCCAACAATGAAGAAGTTGGATGATGTAAATAAGAAAAATGATGTAAAACCTAAGGCTGATGTGGAAGTGAAGGCAGAGCCTGAAAAGATTGATTTTTCCAAGGTAAAGATTGAGCCTTTATTTGAGGAAGAAGTTGATTTTGATACATTCAGCAAGTCAGATTTCCGCGCAGTAAAGGTTAAAGAGTGTGTTGCAGTACCGAAGTCAAAGAAGCTGTTACAGTTCACTCTTGATGACGGAACAGGCACAGATAGAACTATTTTAAGCGGTATTCATAGCTTCTATGAGCCGGAAGAGTTAGTTGGTAAGACTCTTATTGCTATCACAAATCTTCCACCGAGAGCTATGATGGGCATTGACTCTTGCGGTATGCTCCTCAGTGCTATTCATGAAGAAGAAGGCGAAGAAAAGCTTCATCTTCTGATGGTTGATGACCACATTCCGGCAGGTGCAAAGCTCTATTAAGAAGTACCGTTTTAACCTACAAAACGGGATGTACTTCATTTGTGAAAAATCTCTGAAAATACACAAATACACCAAATTTACACCAAATGGTGCTTGAAACGGTGCAGAGCCTAAAAAATCGCATAATTACAGGCGATACAATAGAATTTATGAGGGCGGTGTCTGAATTAGCGGACATCGCCCTTTTCTCGACTTAAAAACCTATTTTTATCCCAAAACCACGACGGATGAGTTGAATGTTAATTTGCGTTGCTTGTAGCAATGGGCAGTCCAACATACAATTATGGTAACGACTCAGAGAAAGGAGGTTATCCATAATGTTAAACGAAAACATAAAATCAATCAGGAAATCAAAAGGACTTTCACAAGAGGAACTTGCTGTTAAGCTGAATGTGGTTCGACAGACAATTTCCAAATGGGAGCAAGGGTTGTCTGTTCCTGATTCTGATATGTTGATTTCTATATCAGAAGTGTTAGAAACACCAGTAAGTACTTTGCTTGGAGAAACGATTTCCGAGTCGAAAGCTGATGATTTAAGAGCAATTTCTGAAAAGCTTGAGGTCATAAACCTTCAATTAGCACAAAGAAAACAAGGAAGGCAAAAAGCAATTCATTGGTTTTTTATTTTCTTATGTGTGATTATAGTAATTGCTTTTGCGGTTTTAATTTTGCTAAATAGTCCATACTTAGGTTGGGATTACAGTGACCCGGAAAACGCAGTTATTGGAATTGGCTTTCACGCAATGGAGTGGTTGTTCACAAGAATAGCACCACTTGTTTTGATTGGTGCTGCTGTTGGAGCCTTTTTGACACGAAAAAAATAAGACCCGCTACAAGTAAAACCTGCCCTGATGGAGCGTAAATGCTCCGTCGGGGCAATTTTTATAGGAAGAATCGCAAACTACCGTGAATCTGTGTTTGTCAATATAATATGGATAATCACAGAGGAAGGAGTGGTTATGCTATGAGTAACACTTTACAAAGCGTACATCCGGAGCTTGTTTCGGAATGGTCAGATAAGAACCTGCCACTGACATCGGACAAGATAACCTTCGGTTCAAATAAAAGAGTTTGGTGGAAAGGTTCTTGCGGTCACGAATGGCAAGCAAGCGTTAAGGCTCGCTCCGGCGGAGAGAAATGCCCTATATGCTCTGGTGCGAGAGTGGTTGCAGGTATTAACGATTTGGCGACATTAGAGCCATTACTGGTAAAACAGTGGTCAAAAAAGAATAAGATAAAACCGACAGAAGTTTCTATTGGTTCTCATAAGAAAGTGATATGGAGATGTGAAAAGGGACACGAATGGATAGCCACCGTAAAGAGCAGAACCATCAACAAAACAGGTTGCCCTTACTGCTCCCATAACAAAGTGCTTGCCGGATTTAATGACCTTGCAACCCTGTTTCCGGAAGTTGCAGACGAATGGTCAGATAAGAATGAAAAGAAACCAACAGAAGTCACGACGTTTGCAAACAGCAAGGCTTGGTGGAAATGTAAAATCTGTGGCTACGAATGGAATACGCTTATTTCCACACGCTCAGGCGGCAGTAAATGTCCTTGTTGCAGTGGATATACATTTATAAAAGGAAAGAATGACCTGAAAAGTACACATCCACTAATAGCAAAAGAATGGTCAGAGAAGAATTATCCTCTGCAACCGGATGAGGTTAATGCAAAGTCAAGAAAAAATGTATGGTGGCATTGCAGGAAATGCGGTAATGAGTGGAAGTCAGTTATTAATGCTCGTGTGAAAGGAACGGTCTGCCCTGTTTGTGCAGAACGAGAGGTACTTGCCGGATACAATGATTTGGCTACGACGGATAAGCAGCTTCTGACAGAATGGGATTATGAATTAAATAAGTTGAAGCCGACGGAAGTTTCAAGAAATTCAGCAAAGAGAGCGTGGTGGCAATGCAGATACGGTCATTCTTGGAGTATGAAGATAAACGAGCGTACTGTTCTCAATAAAGGGTGCAGGATATGTGAGCAGGAGTATTTGTCATTGTTCCCGGCTCTTGCAATCAGTTATTATGCCAATTTGAAAGGATTGAAAGTTGAACTTGGTTCTGATAGGTTATTCGGCATTCCACTTGATGTATATATCCCACTGGAGCAGGTTGCCATTCAAGTGAATACGGACTCGGAGAAGATAGACATACTAAAGAAACATCTCTGTAAACAACGTGGAATCAAACTCATTAAGTTGCCGATGAAGCCAAACGAAGCGGAACCCGATTATGCACAGCGTATCAAAGCGGCATTTCAGAGCGTACATATATTTATATCTTCCGACACACAGGAAGATGTCAGGATAATAAGGAAAACATTTGAGAACTGGAGGAGCAGCCGATGAGAGAAAAGAAATATCATATTTATCTAACCGATGACGAGCAAAGCAGAGTGATACAGTCGCTTATCAACCTAAAAAATAACTTGATAGCACAAGGCAGATACACTGATGCAGTTGACGATGTCCTTTGCAAGGTGCTGACAGCCAAGAAAAAGAAAGTCAAAATCTAATATATCTAAACACACAAAAGACCGCCTACACCTTTATAATGTAAGCGGTCTTTAATTATGCTTCGTGAAACTGAAATTTTACGGTAGTTAATTCAATTTCAAACGAAGAATTATTACCTGTTTCTTCTTCTCTGCAACCTTCATAGATACTTTTGTAACAAAAGAAAGTTTCTTCCCTAACATCTTCAATGCTTCTGGAAAGAATGTCTTTTCTTCCAATAATTCCATACTACATTTGTTTGCAAATTCTTTGCTATCGTTAATACCAAAATACATAATAGCACTTGCATTTCCTGTACGTTTGATAAACCAGTTCGTAAACTTTAATCCACTCTCACTTGTAGCGTCAAACAACATCTCACCTTTTGGAAATGCTTTTCCACACCCCTTAATAAATGCTATGATTTCTTCTTCATGGAAATATTGGAACACACCTGACACAATTAGCAGTGTAGGAAGCGAATTGTCTATTTCCTTTACCCATTCCAATTTAAACATATCGCCTGCAATGAGCGTTTCATTTTTTCGCTGACCAAATACTTTTTTTCTTGCCTCTATTACTTCTGGCAAATCAGTCTCATACCAATGTACAGTTCTGTTTTCAATCTTATCACTTAAACGGTCATAAGCAGTCTCTAATCCTGCACCAAGATATACAATATTACTTTCTGCGTAACTTTTTGCAAACGCAATAACTGTTTTGTCCATATTGTAATAACGTGCTACCGATGCCATATTGCTATATTCAGAAGAACCTTTATCTACACCTTGTGGTAAATACTTCTCCAACTCAAGAGCCTTTTCATCCATAAAATATTCTGGAAATTTTTTAGAGATATTGATTCTTGCCACTAACGGAACAAATAACGTATTTGCAACACCATCAAATTTATTCATAATCTACCTCTTTCTTTAGTTAGTTTTTGCTGACCAATCTAACATATGAAGTTTATTTTGTAAAGTATCTATCACTTAGAAAAATTCAAATTTAATAATTAGTTTTTTTCGCAATCAAAACTCCAACAGGAGCTAAACCGCCATCCACCAAATTCACTTTGACGACTGTAAAGCCATAATCCGCAATAAACTCACAAAAATTTTCCTTGTTCCATTCTTTGTA
>ENA-OPVL01000138-OPVL01000138.1-human-gut-metagenome-genome-assembly--contig:-NODE-138-length-47215-cov-2.680958_pt1 | contig 47215 bp, 23 predicted proteins | sample MGYA00241496_ERZ501984 | MGnify/ENA primary metagenome ERZ501984 (study PRJEB25962, sample SAMEA2042986) | human gut metagenome | biome: human gut; feature: human-associated habitat; material: faeces... | reverse complement strand
TGCGGAACCGGAGTTAATGTACAGACACACCTTGTTGCTATGCATCATGTGGACTGTCCCTGGAAAGCTATGAGTGAGAAAAGACGAGATAATCGCAATAGAATTCTTCACGAAGGAGAGTACCAGAGAGCAGATGGACGTTATCGTTTTAGATATGTAGATATTCATGGAAATGAAGGGAATTTATATAGTTGGCGTTTGGACCATAATGATCCTATACCTAAAGGAAAGAAAATGGAGCTTTCTTTAAGAGAAAAGGAAAAACAGCTGGAACAGGATATGTTTAACGGACTTGTTCCAGGAGGTGGAGGACTTACAGTTCTTGAATTAGTGGAGAAATATGTAAGTCTTAAAATAGGGGTCAGACAGAGTACTTATGCTGGTTATAAGACGGTAATTAATCTGCTGAAAAAAGATGATTTTGGCAAAAAAAGAATCGACAAAGTGAAATTATCGGATGCGAAAGCCTGGTTGATCAAGCTTCAGAGGGTAGATGGAAAAGGTTATAGTTCAATTCATACTATCCGGGGAGTATTAAGACCGGCATTTCAGATGGCGGAAGAAGATGACTTGATTCGCAAAAATCCATTTGGCTTTGAACTGGTCAATGTTATTGTGAATGATAGTGTGAGAAGAGAAGCTGTCACAAGAAAGCAGGAGCGGGAATTTCTAAGATTCATAAAAGAAGATGCGCATTTTTGCAAGTACTATGATGCAATATTTATTCTCTTTAACACAGGACTTCGTATATCAGAGTTCTGTGGGCTTACAAAATCAGATTTGGATTTTAAAAACAAAAGAATACGGGTAAATCATCAATTACAGAGAACAAGTCAGATGCAGTATATCATTGAAAAGCCTAAGACAGAAAGTGGCGAGAGATATGTTCCAATGTCTGATGAGGTGGTGGCTTGTTTCAAGAGAATACTTAAGGACAGGGTCAATCCCAAAGTTGAACCGATGGTTGATGGAATGACAGGATTTTTATTCCTTGATAAGAATGATATGCCTATGGTGGCATTACATTGGGAAAAGTATTTCCAACATATTCGGGAAAAGTACAATAGCATATATAAGGTTCAGATGCCGCCGATTACACCACATGTGTGTCGCCATACATTTTGTTCTAATATGGCTAAGTCGGGAATGAATCCGAAGATGCTTCAGTATATTATGGGACACTCGGATATCAGTGTTACGATGAATACCTATACTCATGTTAAATTTCAGGATGCACAGGAAGATTTTCAAAAAGCAATTAATTCATAATGACCTGATGAAAATGAGAGAAAAATGGCTGAATGCCAGTATTTATCTTAATCCCCAATTTCTTACCTGTCGATTCCCAATGGCAGATTTGCCTTTGGTACAGACTTGAAATTTACCAAAGTTTTTACCAAAATTGATGACAAAAATATGCAAAGATATGCCAAAATATGCCAGAATAAGTGAAAAATGAAGAAAGGTAAAAAGGCTTGAAAAGCCCGAAAATACTGGAAATATGAGAAAAATCAAGATTTTATTTGTTTGCCACGGCAATATCTGTCGCTCCACTATGGCACAATACGTCCTTCAACATATGGTTGAACAGGAAGGCATAGCCTGGCAGTTTTACATCGACTCAGCAGCTACAAGCTACGAAGAAATTGGAAATCCCGTCCATCCAGGAACTAGAAACAAGCTAAATCTTGAAGGAATTTACTGCGGAAATCATCGTGCAAGAAGGATGACAAAACAGGATTATGAAGATTTTGACTACATCATTGGAATGGACACTGCAAATAAAAAAAATATTATGAGAATTATTGGAAGAGATAAGGACAACAAGGTGTACAAACTGTTGACTTTCGCCAACGATTCGGCAGACATAGCGGATCCGTGGTACACAGGAAATTTTGATATCACATATTCTGATGTGGTGCGGGGATGCAGAGGCTTTCTGGAATATTTACAACAGAAGTCTTAACAAGTTTATAAAGTAAAAATTTCTGCTTGCTTACAACATATGCTAAGTAGTTTTGTATTGAAAAATTAATTTTAGTATATAGTGCATTTATTTTCAGGCACATAGTTCTCATATCATTTGCTATAAACGTTAATTACAGGAAAAAGCTAAAAATACAAGAATATTATTGTATTTTTAGAAAGTGAAAATTAGTCAATTTAAGTCCGGTACAATAATATTCTTATTTAATACTTTATTTAATGTAAATATCATGAAAAAATTAGTCATACCAGCCATTAAATTCAATTATTTACAGTAAATATTGAAAAAATCAGGAAAAAAATGTACTTTTTATACTCTACATTAGTTTCAATAAGGAAAAATACGGCAAAATTATATTAAAACAAATTTATTAATGTAATTTTGCCGTTTCCAACTATCATAACAATTTCTCAGCTAATCATCAATCTGAATCTGCAAGACAACCTCCAAAGATTCCAACTTTTACTCCCAACACATCGCTACATCTTCTCACAGATATCCCTTGCAACATATACACCGCTTGCGGATGCATGAGACAGTGAGTGGGTTACGCCACTGCCGTCCCCGATAATATATAATCCATTGTATTTACATTCAAGATTGTCATTAAGTTCCACTTCCATATTGTAGAATTTAACCTCTACTCCGTAGAGCAAAGTATCGTCATTAGCTGTTCCCGGAGCGATTTTATCTAATGCATAAATCATTTCAATAATGCCGTCTAAAATACGTTTAGGAAGCACAAGACTTAAATCTCCCGGAGTTGCTGAGAGAGTAGGAGTAACAAGTCCTTCCTCGATACGGTTCTCAGTGCTGCGTCGACCTCTTACCAAATCGCCAAAACGCTGAACAATAACGCCACCCCCTAACATATTTGAAAGTCTGGCAATGCTTTCGCCGTAGCCGTTACTATCTTTGAAAGGTTCTGAAAAATGCTTAGCCACAAGAAGGGCAAAGTTAGTATTTTTAGTCTGCATTTCTTCGCTTTCGTAACTGTGTCCATTGACCGTTACAATGCCGTTTGTATTTTCGTTTACCACAATACCGTGAGGATTCATACAGAAAGTACGGACGTTATCCTCGAATTGTTGTGTACGGTAAACAATTTTGCTTTCATAGAGTTCGTCTGTAAGATGGGAAAAAATAACAGCAGGGAGTTCCACACGGACACCAATATCCACACGATTTGATTTGGTTGGGATATCCATTTCGTGACAAACTTTTTCCATCCATTTGCTTCCGCTTCGACCAACAGAAACAATACATTTAGGGCTTTCAAAGGAGCCATCCGCCGTATGAATAACATAGCCGTCGTCTGTTTTCTCGATTGAAACCACAGGTGTATCAAAGTAAAAATCAATAGTTTCTTTTAATTCATTATATAAATTTTCCAAAACAACGTAGTTAATATCCGTTCCTAAATGTCGAACCGATGCATCTAAAAGTTTTAACTTGTTTTGCATACATATTTTCTTAAATTTAGTTCCGGCGGTAGAGTACAAATGGGTCCCTTCTCCACCGTGGGACATATTAATATCGTCCACATATCTCATTAAATCAAGAGCCTTTGTTTTTCCAATGTGTTCGTATAATGTTCCACCAAAATCATTTGTAATATTGTATTTTCCATCAGAAAAAGCTCCGGCGCCACCAAAGCCACTCATAATAGAACAGCTTTTACAGTTGATGCAATTAGGAACTTTATTGCCGTCAATAGGACATTTTCTCATGGAAAGCTTGTGACCCTCCTCAAAAACGGCAATTGAAAGTTCAGGCTTTTTTCTGGTTAGCTCGTAAGCTGCAAAAATACCTCCAGGACCGGCTCCAATAATAATAACGTCGTAATGCTTCATAAAAATCCTCCTAATTTAATATGTAATGCCAACTTATTTAGTCGGTGTGAAATTGCCAAAAACGCAAAAAAATACCGCTAAATAAAGTATATCTATAAAAGCGGTTATAGATAACTATTTGCGGCAGTTAGTAGAAACGTTCATCCGTATTATGAACTTATATAATCCTTACAGATAATATCAGAAATAATACATAAAAGCAATAGTGAATGTTATGAGAAAATGTTGTGAAAAATCCCCGGCACCTTATTAATTACATAAAAAAACACAATATCTGAAATTCTGTTGTAAATTTTAATACCCAAGGAAACTTAATCTCGGGTTTTTACATTAATAATTGGAAAATAATCATATTTTATTGTAAATTTTAATTACAACTCGCCCATATTGTTAGCTAAGTCAACATCAGATAAAAAAATTACAATAAAAATCAAGTGAAACAAATATTTTATTGTAATTTAAAATTCATTTAGAAATCAAAATGCATATATTTACAATAAAAAAATACAAGAATTGATATATTAATGTAATTTCCTAAAAACAAGCCTAATTATCTTCCACCAAGCTATAAAAATTTGAATTATCTACATTAAAAATCTACAAAAATACTCATATTAATGTAACGTCCCCACAGAAACATCACAACGTCCCACCCCCTCGGGACCTCACAGAATCCCACCCCACGTAGCATTCACCATCCACCCCACGTAACATTCACCATCCACCCCACGCAGCATCCATCCGGGAATATCACCACATCCCGGAATCACAACAATTCCCACAAGAATCTCCCGCAAGTATTTACAAGCCCCACACTTACCACAATTCCTCCATCACCCACTTTTGCAAATTTGCAATGGCTTTTAATGTGTGCTATAGTTTAAATATGAAGGGAGCAGGAATAAAATGAATTTGGACAAAACATCAGGTCAGATAATTATGTCATTATGTCAGGAGGCGGGCATATCCAGAAGTGAGCTTGCCAGAAGATTAGGAGTTACTCCGTCTCAAATCAGCCGAATAGTAAATGAAGAAACTAAAACTATAAGCAGTGAGATATTAATTGCAATGACAAAGGAATTTGGAGTGTCGGCAGACTATATTTTAGGATTGACAGACAAAAAAGCAGGTAACAATAGTGTGGATAACCCGGTGATATTCCATGGCACAATGAAAAACATTAGTACAGATGATTTTACGGAAAATAACAACAGTGTGGACACCAAAAAAACATCCGTTATCACAACGCCTGCCAGAACCACAACGCCTAACATCACCAGAACTGCCATGTTACTTATGAGCTCGGCATTTCCTCTTGGAAAATGTCTTGAATTTATTGAGAACATAGAAGATATTCCACAAAAGGAAATGGCATACGCTGAGTATTATTACTTTAGCGGTCACCATGAAAAGGCAGTTACATACGCTGAAATGTACTTAAATCATGAGGATATAATGCTTAAATTGTCGGCAAGTCTTATATATACCTTTGCAAATCTGTCATTAGACAGAATCAATTCGGCAAGACTTGGTCTTGAGAGGCTAAAAGAATATCTTGAAAAAGCCATGGCTGAAAACACCGACAAAAAAACAAGGGCATGTTGCGTATTTGTTGCTTCGGCGGCTCACACGCTGCTTCATCTTCCGGTAGGTCATATACCACCATTGTCTGAATACCTTACGGAATTTACCAAAGGAATGCAGTTGTGGGGAGTATATGTTTTGGCTCACAAGGCGTATCTTAATAAGGAATATGAGCGTTCATTAGGAATTGTTCAGGCATGCATTATGACCTGTGACAAAACATACCCAATAGCTATGATATATTTAAATCTTGTGGCAGCAATGGATGCCATGAATATGATGAAAAAGGACGAGGCAAAAAAATACTTTATGGAGGCATGGAGAATTGCAAAGCCTGACGATTTAATAGAAGGAATAGGAGAGCATCATGGGCTTTTGCAGGGGTTGATAGAAACCTGTATGAGAAAAGAATATCCAAAGGATTATGCCAGAATAATTGATATTACATATAGATTCAGCGCCGGTTGGAGACGAATCCACAATCCTGATACTAACGAGGATGTGGCGGATAACCTAACCACCACGGAATTTACCATTGCCATGCTTGCCAACAGAGGATGGACAAATAAGGAAATAGCAGAATATATGGATATTACCCAAAGAACGGTAAAACAACATTTAACCTGCGTATTTAATAAACTAAATATAACCAACAGAAAACAACTAAAGGATTTTATGCTGCGATAATAGCTTATAGCTAAAGGACTCCATGCTACAATAACAAGCCGAATAACTCTATACTGCATAATAGCCCGAATAACAGCTTATAGCCAAATAACTCTATACTACCATAACAGCCCGAACAACAGCCAAAAGACTTCATACTTAGATAAAGTCCAACAACAAAATGACTTCATTCCCAGATAATCTCCCCGGAAAAACGTATATACCACCTTTGCATATCACTTAAAAGTTGGTGCACAAAGATAGAACCCCAAAAAACGTATATATCACCTTTGCACATCACTTAAGAGCCGATGCACAAAGGTAGAATCCCGGGGAAATGTCCATTTTTCCTTAAAAACGTACGATGGCAGAAAAACTTCTTTCGTTTATAATTTTACTTATAAACAAAGCCCGATTTATACGCAATTGTAATTTATACTTTTGAAACTTACATAATATAATAAAAACGGGAAGGAAGGAGATGAATCTATGCCAAAACACAGATTTAAAACTTTAAAACAAAGCAAAAAGATTCTAAGCACAATACTTGCCACGGCGATAGTGGTTACAAGTATTCCGGCTGTGGAATTTTTTAGAGGTGCTGTTAATGTAAATGCGGCAGTTACTTACGAACCTAAAAAAATAGGAGTTTCCTTAATGTGCAACGATATGTTGTCAGGGGACAATGCCGATAACGTATACAAAGCATTAACAAGAACCAACTCCTTAGCAGAAGATTCAAGGAACGGAAGTGCATTTAACAATGTAAATATGCTGGGTCTTACATACCAGAACAGGCATGGAGGCGCAGGAAAATCTTACTGGGCTGAATTAAAAAGCAGTAAGTTTGTTGGCCTCTATGATTTAGCAAAGAAAGGTCAGATTGAGCAAAGCATTTGTGCAAATGTTAAAAACCATAATCATAGAAGTACAAAACGTCATTGGAACAAAATAAAACAGTACGGAAAAATAATTTTCGGATACCCAAAAGCCGATAACAATGACTGGTTTTATGGCAGACTATTTGAAACAAAAGACAATTCTGATTATTCAGAAATTGGAGGAAACGGATGCTGGAATACAACTAATCCTGACAGAGGTTACAAAAACCGTCTTGTAGTATATATGACTGCAAAAAAAGGCTGTGACGGTTGTAGTGGTGCATACATAGAAAATGTATCTATAGCATTAAAGGATACAAAGGCACCTACTATTTCAAGTATAAAAATTACTTCAGCAGCTAACAGCGACAGTGAAACGACCTATTTTAAGGCAGGTCAGACCCTTTACGCTAAGGTAAAATTCAGTGAATATGTACGTTTGGCAGATAACAAGAATTCAAGTAAACAGTCTACTAATATTAAGTTAGGTTTGTCTTTAGCAAAGAAAAATACAAAGAATGCTACCCACATTCAGGCAAAACTTGTTAGTTTAAAGAATGATACGGCAATTTTCTCTTACGACATACCGGCAACTATTAAGGTAAATAACAAAACAGAGGCTATGGATTACTTTGTATCAGGTCTTGCAGACATTGATAAACAAAGCAGTCTTATAGTGAAATCATCAGCAAATAAGAACTCAAAATTTGACCGTGCATTTTTAGATAACAATGGAAATACACTTTCAAACAGTAGTTCAACCATATCAAAATTAAAAAGTGGTATAAACGATTCCACTAAATTTGAAAATGAAATTAAAAAGACCACCAGTGCCATTACTGATATTGCAGGAAATCCGTTGGATATCAACAGCTTCAGGGATGATTCTGCCTACAAAAACGGTGTAAGCATAAGCAGGGTTTATTTAGATGCAGTAAGCCCTAACATTAAAAGTGTTAAGCTTTCATCTAATCAGAAAATAAACAATTTAAATGACAACGAAAACTATTATTTAAAAGTAGGAACAAAATTAACAGCCAGTGTGGAATATAATGAAAATATTAAAAAAGTTTCCGGAACAAACCTTGCCAAAATACAGGCAAAGTTTAATATATATAGTTCCGCAGGAAAACAGATTACGGCAAAAGCTAAAAGTATTTACTATGGTGATTCCACCAAAATCACTTTTGAACCGGTAACCATCACCGGTGATATGGTTATAAAACCAAAATCCAGTGGGAAAAAGAAGGAAGACTACAGAATAACCATATTAGATATTGAAAATAGAAATTTGTTAAAAGACTATTCGGATAACGAGGCAGGTACCGTTGGAGATTTAAGAAATGACACATCAAAAACATTTTACTTAGATAATAAGGCACCTGTAATTATGGTGGAAGATAGTGTGCCTGATGACACTAAAACTTATGATATGGCAAGATGCGATATAACCGGAGAGGTGTATAGAATTGTCCTTAACACAACTGATAATGATGAGGAAAGCGGAAGTGATAAAAAGCCTTTTGCTTCCGGTGTCAGAGATGGAAAAGGCTCTATAAGTGTTGATTTGCAAAGCAGCACCGTTAAAAAATTCAGGTATATTTTGTCACCGAAGGAACTTAGCAAAAGCGAGCTTTCCCGAAGAACATTTAAGGAAGGGGAATCAAACAAAAATCTGATATTAGAAGGAACAGATGACAGTGATACAACCTTTACTCTTACAGGAGAAAGGACTTATGTATATTTGTATCTGAAATTTATTGACGAAATTGACTATTCCCCGGTTACATCAGGTATAAAGGTCAAAATGACGGCGGCAGATGTAAACACTAACTTAGCTACAGCTACCATTAAATATAATTATAATCCTGAAGATAAGATTAGCCCTGAAATTTCATATAGAGGAATAAGTCTTAAGGAAAATGCAGACAACAGCGCATATCAGGAAGCTAAAGTCAGAATTAAAGACGAAGGTGGTGTTGATATAAACGCCATAAAGTATATATGGGTTAAAAAGGGGGAAGTGGTTCCGGATTTAAAATCATACAAAGTTTTACCTGCCGGTATGGTAGAAAAAGTAAAAACAAATAACGGAAAAGTAACGGAATGTATTGCAACCATAAAAACGGAAAATGTGACTCAGAATCAGGTTTATTCCGGAGATCTTTATGTGTATGCACGGGATGTATCAAAAAATAAGAATAGTACTACAAGTGGAAAGTTAGTTACAGCAAACATTGATATGACTATGCCGGAAATGCAGATTTCATTACCAACAGATGTTCCAAACAAAAAATCATCATTAGTGGTAGATGGACCTTTTACATCAAGTAGTAACGATGTAGGTATGTTTGTTGCCATTGAAGACCCTTGTAATGAAGGTTACTATTTTGTCAGAAAGCAGTCTGGAAAGTCAGCCTATATTGCATTAAATAGGGAAGAATTTTTAAATGGAGATGATTTCCCATATTCTGATGAATATGATAAAAACAAAATAAAACTGTGGACATATGCCAAAATCACCGGCAGTGGCAGTGAGTACACCATTGCAGAGGCGGCAAAATTAGCAGATAATGGTACATACAGACAGAGATTTTTGGCTATAGCATCAGATAAATACTATGGAAAATTAAATGTAATGGCAGGTACCGGATTTAAGGCATCAGCATTTGAATGGGGCACCGGCACTATTAAATTTGATGCTTCAAAGGGAAAATTAATTAAGGATTCATTTATTATGATTCCTGATATGTATTCCCTGTCAGATACTCAGGATATAGAACTTAATCTGTATCACATTTATGCCAGAAAGGCATTGAAGGTTGAATTGACGGCTAAGGGTAATTATGGACAGCAGGTAGATAAAAGACTTTGTTATCAGTATAACCCGGAAGATTATCAGCCGGAGTATTTATCCAGCCTTAAAAATGCAAAGTTCAGTTTTAAAATATCAAATATCAGAACTAATGATTTTGTGACAGAGGATATAAATTACAATTCTGAAAATACATATATTAAGCTTAAAAATGTAGACACAGGAAAATATGTTTACCAGTGGCAGTTAGCAACAGGAGTTACAACTGATGAAATAACCATACCGGAAGACCTTAAGTTAGAAAATGGTCATTATGCAGTGGAAGTATCTATTTGTAATTATGTAGATGGAAAGGCAAAGGATTGTATTTCAACAGCTACCTACGATGATATTTACCTGTATGATTATTCTAATGAAATGACGGAAGCTTTTGGTATTGACAGTGTATCAACCAAAATTAATTTTACCGCTAAGGACGAACATGGAAATGATGAAAAGCCACCATATTACGGCTTTGTAAAAACCGGAGACTATAACTTTACAAGAAGTTTTGTACAGGAAAGAGAAAAGGATTATACATCTGATTTTAAGGAGGCATATGATGCAGATACATTATATCTTGGAAACTGTGCCACAGACACCTATGATGATAATCAGGTAATTTCATATGACAGAACAATTAAAATGTCAATAAACGCCATGGAAAAAGATGATTTGGATAATTACTGGATAAAAGTATGGGCAGGAGACGGAGAAAATGTCAGAGCAGTAAAATGGTTCAAGTTTGAAAGTTTTAATGACACAGACAAAACAATGTCCATTAACATTAAACCAATTGATGCTGCAAAAGTTAAAAATGCAGAAACTCCTGAAGATTTTTATTCATCAGACATTTCAGACACTGTATGTGAAATACCTGTGTTTGAAGGTTCAAATACTATTTCATATCAGATTATGAACATAGGCGGAAATAAGTCTGAAATTCATGAAATAGAAATTATGTATCACACTAAGGCACCAACCCTTAACATAGATGTTGACAAACCGGATAAGGTTGTAACAACTATGGAAGCAAGGGTTATGGAAATTAGCAGTGACTTAGTAATTAAAGATGTAAATCTTTACGAAACTGATTTTAAGGGTGATGAGTCAAAAGTTAATGCAATAGATGAAAGAACCTTTAATTACAGTAAAAACGGAAGACATTTGTATTATGCAATAGACGGATATTACAATTTATCTTTCAGACAGTTTTATATTGAAAACATAGACAGTTATGTGCCAACAGCTTCCTTTAAGTCTGTAAATCCTGCAACTTATATTTCTCTTGATAGTGAAGGGGAATTTAACGGTTACATGGAAAATGCAAGTTTAGAGGTGGAAGTTTTAGATGATAAGTCGTTAATGGAATCAGACATTAAAATATCAGTAGATGGAAGAGAACCATATGCTGTGGATTTAAGTGATAAGTGGGATTACGGAGACGGCTACGGTGGAACCTATATTGGCAGACAAAGACTTGAAAATACAGGAATGAAGGAAATTCAGATATCCTTTGGCCCTGAACAGGATGGCAGATATTATCTCAACATATATATAAAAATGAATGATGATATAGATGCCACAAAGAAGTACAAGGAAAAAGTTAACCATACAGTGGAAATCAATGTAAGCGACCAGGTAGGAAATGAGTTGGACAAAAAAATAACCACTGATGGCAGGGAGTTTTACGGACTAAATAATGTTCCTAAAATCAAGGAGGTATGCCCTCAGCCGGACGCTGAAATGATTACCTTGGAATTTACTGCCAATGTAATGGTAACTAACATAAACGGAAATGATGTTCCTGAAAAAGTATATGAAAGAATGGATATGATGGATAGATTCCCTATCACCAAGGCAGAGGAAATGGGACATTACTTTGAAGGAGCAGACTTAGGAGATATTGTATTAAAGGATTACTTTGGAATCAGTAAGGACGGAACATACAGTATTGAATATAAGGATGTTTATAATAACAGGTATAAGGAAACTTTTAAGGTTGAAGATTTCTTTGGAAATTATGCGGCAGACATTCAGTATAGTACATTGTCAAAAACTAACCAGAATGTTGTAGCTACAATTACAGGAGTGGATAAAAAAGCTGAGCTTAGTCTTAAGGAGGGCAGTGAAGAAAGCGACAACTATAAGATAACCTGGAATAAAGATAAGTCCAAGGCAACCATAGAGTTTAGTCAAAATGACTCAGTTACCTTTAACCTTACGGTAAAGGGCGCTGCAGAGGAAAAAACTGTTGAATACAATGTTTCCGTAGGAAATATTGATAAAAAAGCACCGGATGACGTTCAGGTAACATGGGTATTTAAGGAAAACGGCGATATTTACACAGGAGCAGTTATTAATCCTGAAGATTTGCTGTACCTTACTACAAATAATGACATAGATGTGTATATATCTTCTCCATCAGAGGACATATATGCAGTAAATGGAAAGGAACTTAAATATACATTTACATATTCAAAGGATATGAATAGAAGCTACACCTTTGAATATGCAGATGAATGTGGAAATGAAGGAAAGCCGGTTACGGTAACATTGCCGGATGAACTGATAATGACACCATATGAGACGCCGGTCCCTGAGGAGGGAGAAGAAAGGGAAGATAAGGATGCACCGGGTATTTCAGCAGAGGTGTATGCCGTATATGATGGTATGGCTGAATACAAAACATCATGGAATCCTGACAGTGACTCCTTTGAGGAAATTGCTGAGGACATAGGTTATACCGGCGGATACAAAATCAAATACACTTTATTTGACCAAAGTAAGTCAAAAATAGTTGTATTAAATGGTTTAAATGCATCTGCAAAGGACGTTACCTATGACAGCTCTTCCCGGAAAATTGACGGAGTGAAGGTTTCAAAAAATGATGGCACTGTAATTATAACAAAGAAGTGTTCAATCACTGTTGTAGCTGTAGATGAAAAGGGAAATAAAACATCCCATAGTTATACACCGTCAAAATTTGATACGGAAAAACCTACAGTTACGGTAAAGAAGGTAGGAAAGAGTTTTACATTAATGAGGTTGCAATTCTATACCGACGACAATACTGATGCTAAAAATCAGAATGGAACCATAGTTCCTGTAACCACAGGATTAAAAATGGGATTAGATGAGGACGGATATTATTATTACAAAGAAATAACTAATAACGGAACTTATAATACAACCTTTAAGGATAAGAGTGGAAACAGAACTACCGTAACCACAAAGATAACTGAAATTGATAATCAGGCGCCTACTATTAAGGTATCGTCATGGAGTCCATGTTACACCAATGATGGAAAGGCATACGAAAAGCTGGCACCGACAGAGCCGGTTAATACTTCGGTAACTTTGTCCTTAGACTTTGATAAGACGGTGTCAGAACTTAAGGTGTTCTACCAAAAAGGTGATACCTGGGTTGAGGATAAAAATACATTCTCAAAGACCTTTATTGAATTAGGAGGAAGAACGGCAAAGGTTGAATTTAACAATAAGGTTTTAGGAATTGTTAAGGTAGTGGCTACATCGCCTAACGGCATGAGCAATGAGCTTACGGATATTGATTTAGTAGGAATTATTGATAAGACGGCACCAAAAGTTACATTTACTCAAAAGACAGAAAATAACACTGTAAAGGTAATTTACAAAGCTGACGAAAAGGTTCTTGTAACAGGCTGTGATTATGACACAACCTACGGTGCTAACACGGAAATTCCTTTTACAATAAAGGAAAACGGAACATATCAGATTACGTTTACCGACATGGCAGGAAATGTGACGGTAAAATCAATTACCGTGAACAACATAGATGAGACACCACCTAGTGTGTTTGCAGTAGGAATGCCGGAGGATTATGTTACTCCTGAAAACTGCAAGGTAAAGGTTACCATGTCTGAAAAGGGAACCATTACCTTCCAGGGAAAAGACTACAGTGTTAATGCACCGGTAGATGCCAATAAAGACGGAAAATATGTAGGTGACGAGTTAGACTGGATTACATTACCTATTAATTCCAATGGAAGCTATCAGATAAAGGCAACTGATGAGGCAGGTCTTGTATCCTACAAGCTGTTGGAAATTAAATATGTAGATGAGGTAGCACCTCACATTCAGTTTAATAAATCAGTAATAAGTGTATCTCAGGGAACTTCCGTAAAGGAATTAAAGGAAATGTTATTAGACGATAGCACTTTCATATTGTGGGATGATGTGGACTTAGCACCACAGATTATCATTAAAAATATGTTAAGTGAAAACCAGTTAAATGTTCAGGGCATATACGAGGTAACATATGTTCTTACAGACAGTGCAGGAAACAAACGTAATGTAAACAGATATGTAAAGGTTATTAGTTCAGCAAACCTTAAGGTAAGGGCTAACGGTGAATTAATGACATCCTGTGACACAACGGTATTGTTTGACAGCAACGTAGACATTACTCTTGAAAAATCCAAGAGGGTAGGTGAATCCTTTAAGATTTACTATAAAGAGGGAATCAGAAAGGCAGGTTCCATGAAAAATGCCAAGGTTTCTAAAAATGGTAAATTGACGGATTTAGGAAAGGGATTCCATACCTTGTACATTGTTACACAAAATAAAGAGTCATATTTAACATATCTTTATATAAGCAGATAGGAGGACAGATATATGAAAAAAATATTTAACAAAAAAGTTTTTAACAGCATTATCTGTCTGGTACTTTCAGCAGTGTTGGTTATAACAGGGATGCCGGTGGATTCACTGGCAGCCCCAAATGAGCCGGCAACTAATGAAGGTGACGGATTTGAGATAAACAGTCAGATTCTTTCATTGGAGAATGATTATACATCTGTCCATATGTCCGGTACAAATGGAGGGTTTTATATATCAAATGTAGAAGGTGATAAAACAATAAAATCTGACAACAATAAGGAACTTTTGTATCACAGTGATGATTTTGATACATCATTTACATCCTTTAAAATAACAAAAAACGGAGAAACAAAAAATTACATTTTTGGTGAGGATTACTCCTATGAAGGAATAAAAACAAGTCCTGTAACAGTATCAAAGGATGCCACCGGACTGTCAGCTAAGTGGACATTAGGGGAACTTGAGTTTACCCAGCGTTTAGAACTGGCAAATTCAGGCTCTAATGAACATGGAATGGTTTGCATAAGCTATAACGTAAAGAATAATGGAACAGATGATGTAAAAATAGAAGCAAGAATACTTTTAGACTCAGCTATTGGCAGTCAGGATTATGTATATTATGAACTTCCTGATACATCATATAGCAGCGACATTATACAGAAGGAATGTATTATAAAAGCCGGTGAAGTGCCATCAACCTTTTATGCTTATGATGATTTAAAAAATCCTTCAGCTACAGCTAATACTGTTATTTCATCAAAGGGAATGCTTAAGCAGATTGCTTTTGCCCACTGGAATTCTTTAGCAGCAACAGATTTTGATTTTGCTCCAAATGAATCCTTTGATTTTACCAGTGATGGAAATGAAGAATACGGGACAGCCGACAGTGCCATGGCAATGTATTATGACTTGGGAACAGTTAGTGCAGGAAAACAGGGATTAGTAAATACATACTATGGTGTATATTCTAATGAAAAGGTTAAGCCGGAAGTTGACACAGTAGCGTTTAACATGACGGCACCGGCTACTCTTAGCCTGTCAGCTGATGGAAAACAGTATATATCTAATTGCAATAGAGACGAAAGTGGTAAGTTTAAGGAAGACGGAATTTTTAACATTCAGGCATCCCTTAAGAATGTATCAAATAATACAGATTACAACGAGGTAGTTGTAGCAGTTTATGCATCAGAAGGGATTACACCGTTAAATGAGCATCAGCAGAAATTATCCTATGAAACCAGCTATGCCAGACCTTTTACCAGTTCTTACGTGGACTTTAAAAAGGGAACAAACATTAACATACCGTTTTATTTTAAGGCGGATGTGGATACCTCTGCCAGCTACAGAAAAATAACCTTTAGGGTATATAAAATATCAGATGGAACAGATTCAAATCTTTTGTACGAAAATATGTTGTATGAAGGCTCAACTTATGTGTTGTGTCCGGGAGGAAATGGAAAACTTCCTGAAATAACCTTTAACAGTGCAACACCAAAGATTTTGTACAATGATTTATCAAGACATTTGTACATTACAGGAAGAAATTTTGGCATGCTTGAAGATAAAAGCAGATATACTCTCTATGCCCAGGGTGAGGATGAGAGATATGAAATACCTTCTTCTAACATAACCATATATGCTGAGGAAAACAAGCTGGATATTCTTTTTAATGAGAAAATGAAACCGGGAACATATCAGCTTATATTTGACTGGACGGAGCCACCTGGTGGAGTTGCCAAAAAACTTACAGGAGAGGCACTTTCCATAGTAATGTCTGATGATATGAAGTATAGAAACGATTACTACGGACTGTTGGCAGTAGTTCAGGAAAAAGGCACTAAAGGGGACAATGCCAAATATGATATAAAGACATTTTCCGATGAAAAGGAATACGAAAAAAATAAGAAAGAATATGAAGAAGTATTACTTTTGTTTAAAGGGGACTTTATAAAAGATGATACTTTTGATAAAGGGGATGATAAAAGCAACGTAAAATATGTTGCAAAGTCAATTAATGGGGAAAAAGACAAGGTTGTAATTAACGGATGTATTGATGCTTTTGACGGCACCGTAACTCTTACTAAAAAGGATGGAAAAATAGATACGGACTTTGATGATATTACATTAAATGCATCTGTGGAAAACACAAGAATATATAAGGGAAATGCCGGATTTACGTCCATTGAGGATGGGGAGGAAATTACCCTTGTACCATATAATACTGACGGTAAGGAATTAAAGGATTTTGGAGATGAAACCATTACCCTTGTATATCCTTCAGCCCTTAACGGATTAATGACCATTGCAGGAATGGCGTTTAACTTATCTTTCGCAAAACTTGGCATGATGTATGACACCAAGGCAGAAAGAGCAGCTGATGTAAAGGCAGGGGAGGCAAAAGGATTTGTAATGTCCTTTTCAGCACGTTTGGATTTAAGCTTCCTTATTCCGCTATCAAAGCGTGGAAGCACTGGAAGTAATACAGGAAGCAACAGTGGTTACAACGTATTTTCCGATATGGGAGCCAAGGCAACAGACCTTAGAAATGAATGGGTTAAAACTTTCAAGAGAAATAATGGAACATCAGGCTCCATAAAGGATGATGACGATAAAGGGGAAACTCAGGGAACAGTAGAGGTTAAAAACGTCCTTTACGGAATGAATCAGGGATTTATCGGCGTTAATTTTGGCGTGGAATTAAAGGTTCCGGGATACACCGCTTCAATGCCTAACATTGAAGGAAAGTTAGAGGTAAATACCGTTAATGACTGGTCATTTAGTGTAGAAGGAAAAGCAGCCTTCCTTAAATCCATAACCTTGGAGGTTAAGTTAGGATTTAAGAGTCACAACAACGTTCCTATAGTGGATAATCTGTACTTCTATATTCAGGGAGTAAAACCGGGAATTAATTTAGATTCCCTTGGTGTAAGCTGGATTATGGGAGGCGGTGGCGGATTTGAAAACATGTATGACACACTGTTTTGCGCCAGCGAAGTACCGCCAATCCGATTACTCCTTAGCGTATCCTTCGGACTATTTCAGGCATTAGATGCCAGAGCGGATTTCTCTTTGGGACTTACGGGATTTGGGGTAAAAATATCAAACCTTAAAGTTTCAAATACTGATATAAAAATTATGGATTACGCTAAACTTCAGGTAGACTGGATACCTTACTATAAGCTTCTTATGCAATGTAGCATAAAGTGTCTTGGAGTAATAGAAGGTAAGGGTTATATTATAATGGATACCAGTACAGGAGCAGAAGAAGCCTTTGAGGCATATGCTCAGGCGGCAGTTAAAATTCCTGATTTCATTCCATTAATTGGTGGAATAGAAGTAGGAAGTGCAGCTCTTGGACTTAACACAACCCGTATATGGGGAGCACTTAAGGTTTTAGGATTTTCAACAGGTATATCTTATGTATATGGTGGTGATTTGTCATTTGGCTCTGAGGCAAAGGTAGAGCCAACGTACCCGCAATATTTAGAGGAAGCCGGTGTGAAAGACATTAATGGCAAAACATGGTATGCAGTAGGATATGATGCCGAAAAGAAGGATACTCTTTACATGAGTCTTGCTTCAAATATTCATGAAACGGCATCTTCAACAGGAGGAAATCTTTTGGCAGATGGAAGTGGCAGTGTGTCATCAAGTCTTCATTCTGACATAACAAAGACCTATCACGATTTTACGTTAGGCCAGTATGAAAACGGCGGTGCTCAGGTGTTAAGTGTAGCTTTTAGCGCAGACACCTTAGAACAGGCTGACAAGTCAAAAGCAGGATTTAAGATTAAAGATGAAGCAGGTAAGGAAATCACTTTGAAATATTATGATAATTCAAAGAGTGATGAAGAAAATGCAGATGCAAATGCCAACTTCTCATATGATGAAGATAAAAAACAGGGAACCATAGTAGTGTCCTTTACAGACAAAAATCTTTATAACAAAACTTATAAAGTTAATACTGTAGAAGCTTCTGAACTTATTCTTTATGCTGTGGACCCGCTGCCGGAAGTAACTACGGTAAGTGTAGCAAAAACTAAATATTCTGACACAGACAATAAGGTGACAGTGAACTGGAATGGAAATGCCAAGATGACTGACCTTGATAAAATGGATATTTATGTGGTAGAGGATTTAGATGTGGAAAGTGAGGGAGGAACTCCGGTTGCAACCCTTACTAAAAAGGATATTGCAAAGAAAACCACTACCATACAGCTTCCAAAAACTCTTACAGCAGGTAAATACTATATCCGTGTTGTATACAGTAAGGAAGATGTTACTACAGGCATAGTAAATACCACAGGCACTTTTGAGTACACCAACAATACCCAGCCGGCTAAAATCGGAAGTGTTTCAGTATCTAATGCAGGAGACTTACAATTTAAAGCTCAGGTGGATGCAGCAGGGGACAGTAAATGTGCAGGAGCTGTATTTAAGGTATATGAAGTAAATGAAAAAGGTGAAAAAACAGAATTGCCGGATTACACTGTTTCCGCAGCAAAAAATGAGGCAAAGGAAATATATGCCATACTTGGAGGCAGCAGTGAAAACAGTTCTGAAAATGAAAAGGGAAAAACCATTGTTAAAAAAGAAGGCCTTAAGGCTAATGGAAAGTACATAATTTCAGCTACACCTTTTAATAAATTGATGGATAACAAGGGAAATCTTACAGGATTAACTTATGGCGAAGAAACATTTTCAGATGAAATTGTACTTAATACACCAAATAAGGCTACCATAAAGCTTACTGCTGATAAGAAAAAATATCAGGTAGGAAGATTAGAGCATGTAAAGGATGACAATGAAAATGTTGTGGAAAAAACAGTAATGTATGACACATATGATTCTTCAACCATTAACTTTACGGCTACATCTGATATGAAAGTGTCAGGAACATGGGTGTTAGATGGAGAAGAAGTTGAAACAGGAACATTTACGGATACAAACTCCATACCTATTTCATTAAGTAACATAGCAGATGGTGACCACACCATAACGGTATATGGAAAAAATGAAAATGGAGACGGATTTAGTGAATATTTCGTATTTAACGTAGATACCACAGCACCAACATTGCTTCTTAAGTCACCTACTAAGGGTTCAGGCTTTGAGGAAGACGGTACTTTAACAGTAAGTGGAATGACGGAAGATGATGCCTATATTACAATTAATGTAGACGGAAAGCCGGTTTTGAGACAGAAAACTTTAAAGGATATTAAGGCAACAATGGGAGAAGAAGGAGATTTCTCATTTGATATTAATATCGGTAAGGGTTATTATAAAAAGGAAGTAGAAGTCATTGTAAGTGATGAAATCGGAAACACTCAAAAGGCACAGTGCGAAGTCTTTAACAACGGAATGGGAAATGTTAAAAGCTTAGATGTGGCGTTGAGTGCCGATACTACTGATAATACGGAAAAGGAATGGATTTCTTATTCTAATAAAAACCTGTTCTTAAGCGATAAGGATGACACATCAGTGGCAATGCAGTTATGTGCCATAACTAATGACAATAATACCATTGTTTTAAATGGCATGGAAAATGTTGACTGGAATATGAAAGCGGTTCTTGGAAGTGCTGAAATGGATAGCAACAAACTTACAGTGAAAAAAGGCAGTCACGGTTTTGTTGAAGGAAAGCTTATTCTGGTAGATGGAGCAGCATTATCAACATCATTTACCTTTGGAGCTGAGGTTCAGGGACAGACACAGGAAAAAGGCTACAAGGTTATTTATAAGGCTAACGGTGGAAAGGGAGCCATGACAGACCCTAACAGTCCTTATAGTAAAAACGACTCTGTATTAGTTTCAAAATGCGGATTTACCTATCAGGGTAAAACCTTTGTATCATGGAACACTAAGGCAGATGGTTCAGGAACCACATATGTTCCGGGAGACAAATTCTATATTAAAGGTGATGTTACCTTGTATGCTATATGGAAAAAATCCTCCGGTGGAGATAGTGTAAAGCCGGGAGATAATAGCACTGTAAAAGTAGGAAGCACCCAGACTGTAGGAAAGGCAAAATACAGAGTGACATTCCAAGGAGCAGTAACATATCTTGGAACAACTGACAAGAAGGCTAAGAAGCTTACAATACCTGATACCATAAAGATAAAAGGTAAAACCTATAAGGTTACGGCAGTGGGAACTAACGTAGCTAAAAGTAATAAGAAGCTTACCAGCGTTATAATAGGAAAGAACGTTACGGTTATAGCAGCCAAAGCCTTCTACAAGAAAAAGAAACTAAAGAGCATTAAGTTTAAATCATCTAAGATTTCAAAAATTGGCAAATATGCTTTTAAGGGCATAAGCAAAAAGGCAGTGTTTAAGGTGCCAAAGAAAGCCAAAAAGAAATACAAGAAGAAACTTAGTAAAAAAACGGGATTCGTTAAGAAGACAATGAAATTAAAGTAAGGCATAGGGGTGCCCTTGAAAGTCAAAATCTTTCAGGGGCGCCTAATGCTGTAAAAAAGGAGTAGCATGATTATGGAGAAAATAAAAGAACTGCTAAATAAAAATAAAAAAATAACAGGCATAGTGGCAGTTACTTTATGCGCCTTAGTGGTGATAGTGGTGGCACTGGCAGCTACCGGTGGTAATGGCAGTGGTGACAGAAAAAGGGCAAAACAACTGTTTGACAATGCAGAAAAGGAGATTGCCCACATTAAAAAGGATGTCCCTAAGATGGATAGAGACACCTTCATAACCATAGATGACAAGGTGATAGTGGGATTTGTGGAAATTCCGGATAAAAATATCAGATATCCTGTAATAAATGTATTTGACAAAAACACCTATGCATATTCCCTATGTAGAAGTGGTGATGGTATGCCCTGGGATATAGAAGGTATGACTATTTACGGAATAGACTCATTTACAGATGCCCTTGATGAAATAAAAAACGGGGATAAGCTGATATTTGAAGACTTGGCCGGAGAAAAATATGAATATAAATATGAAAAAGATGCAGAGAAAGATAAGAATAAAGTAATAGATTATGGAATAAAAATATGTAAGGTGGATAGCGAAGGAAAAGAAAAAGGATATTTTTTGTTTGTAAGAGATTAAAAAAGTACATCATTAATAATATTAATAATAATGTAGGAAGACATTATTTAGTAAGAAAATGTTAGAACATTAGGAAAAAACAATAAAAACTGATAAAAATATCGAAAAAAATAGATTCTTCTGTAAAAAAAATAGTAAACCGACAAAAAATATCAGGTTTTAGTATGGAATTAAAAAAAAAGAAATGCTATAATACTGAAAGGTGGAGGACTTTGTGAATATTAGAAAAAGGTAAAACGTTTTACCTTTTCTTCAAATTTGGTTAGTATTTACAAAGTTTTTTGATTTAAAAAAAGATTATTTAAATAATGATGAAATGATAAGAAAGGGGCAAAAATCGTAATGAAAGTAAACAGACGATTGATTAAGAAAATACTGTCAGTTGTATTGGCAGTAGCAATGACAATCGGAACAGTTAATTTACAACCGTTTGTCAGTGAGGTTAAGGCGGCTACAACTATTAAGTTTGTTGGTAACTCGGATGTAGCTAATGACAATGCCAGAGTCTATGTTATTGATGGGGCGGTATCAGATTCATCTGCGTACAGGAACAGCAATAATGAGATGATTGCCGGTAAGGAGATGACAAGATCGACGACTGAAGATTACACATGGACAGCAGAAGTTGATTCAGATGTTGTTACTTTTGTAAGAGTATCACCGGTTCAAGACAATGGGGTATCTTATTACTGGAATGATTGGATGAATACTCAAAGAGGAAACAATACAGTATATACTGTTACAGCTATGGGAACAGGTGAATGGGGAGACGGAACAGTACCGGAAGTAACGTTCACTTTAGTAAATAAGATATCTGATTCAGAGAGATTTGCTAATTTTTCAAACTTTGGTGCACAGTTATATCTTCATGATAATGATACAAATACTGACTATAAATTTGAACAGCAGTCAGATGTATCCTTGTGGACTACATCTATTCCAAAGACTGTAGGAAACAATATACAGATTGAAAGAAGAGGATCAGATGGAGCAGTTTGGGGTAAATGGGGAGCTTTTGACAGAAAGTCGTATACAAAATATTATATAACGAATTTTAAGGATAGTGACGATACCTCATGTACAGGACAGTGGACTGATCCGAGTGTTTCAGACAGCATTTATGGTGAACAATTAAGTGATGCTAATTATGGATATAACTTTGATAATTTAAAATTAGAAGGTATGACAGATACAAACTCTGATGAAAGCAGTCGTAGTACGTTGTTTACAGTACCAGCTGTTATGTATAATTACAAAAAAGGTGGCGGAGCTTCATGGTGGGATCAGTTCCAGAATTTCGATGATGCAATGAAAGCAAGATATTGGGGTGAAGGAAAAATGACATACCCGATGGTTACCGGAGCACCTGACAGCAGAAATTATATATTAGAAGGTGGTATTAATGCAGTTGGTTCAAGACCATTGTATAAACTAATAGGTCAGGATTCGACTTATTCAATAAATGACAGGTTGTGGTACACAAACCATAATATATCAGGTGATGGAAATGGAAATAATGAAACAAGTTTGGTAGGCAGTCCACTTCAGGGGCTGGTTGCACCATATCTTTCAACAAACAGACAGTTGTTATCATCAGAAAATAATGTTATTATGCCATTTTTTGATGATAATTTCTTAAAAGATTATGCTGACATTTATGGTTCTATGGAAAATCCTATTCAGTTTCCGTTTAGGGTCACAGAGGATGGACATTATATATTTGACAGTAAGTCAGGTAAAGATAATGTTTATATGAATTCAGAAGGAAATCTTGTATATAATTCAAGTTCAACTGCAACTATAACAAATCCTTCTGAAAATGCCAGTGGTGAAGTTGGATTCTTCCCATTTAACACACCTATTTCAGGTAATGTTAATAATAATGCAACTTTGGCTGATTCAAAACCCGGCAAGGAAGATACCAAGGTAAACTATGGCTTTGGTATGAGACTGGGGATTCCGTTTACGGTATCTGATAAAACAGCAACAGCAAATGCTAAAAGAATTGACTTGGCAAAAACTGGAGGAAGTAGTTCAGCCGATGCAAAGTATAAAGATTTTAATGTTAAAAACAGTGCAGCTAAGTATGTTGTAGTTAAATTAGCAGAAGCTAGAAATGTTAATGTTGATAATATACGAATAAACGGAACTGATTACTGGTTGACAAATGGAAATGCAACAATTACATATCCGGGATTAAGTAAATTCACAGATGAAAATGTTGTTAGTCTTGATAACAATAATGATGGATACATTTTATTAAAACTTAATGAAACAACTGATATTAACAGCGTATCAGTAGGATATAGGTCATATGTAGATGATGCTGTTATGAAGGTGTATGCATTAAGCGATGAAAGTGAAATTACAAATCTTCCTGATATTGTAGAAGATACAGTATTTAGATTCTCAGGAGATGACGACTTGTGGGTATATGTTGACGGAAAATTAGCACTTGATGTTGGTGGTGCCCATGGACGTGCAACAGGTAGCATTAACTTTACAACAGGTGAGGTTAATGTTGACAATCCATATAAGGTTACAGATACAGGAATTGAGAAAGCAACAGCCAGTTCAGTACAGGATTGGATAAAAAATCTTGATAGAAGTAAGACACATACATTGTCAGTTTTCTATATGGAACGAGGCTTGTATGATTCAAACCTTATGATTGACTTCAACTTGGACGCTGTTGATTTAACGCAGAAGAATGGTCTTACAGTTACAAATACAATGGATTTATCTAATATCCAGAAAACATTGCAGAACACCGTTTCAGGAATTATGGAAAAAGATAAATTCACTTATGATGTTAGTGATTTATCAGACACAACTAAGACATTATTTGAAAACAACAGTATTTCATTTGGCGGAAACGGAACTGTTACACAGACAGAAGAAATTGACGGCTCTACAGAAAATGGTATACGTGGTGATAAGGTATCAATAAAGCAAAAAGAAGATAAGCGTTTTGATACATCATATTCCATAACTGATGGAGATGGTGAAAAGTTTGCAGAAAATGTATCAGGCTTAGAGGCAAATGATGGGCGTACTGATGGACAGAACAGTGTGACTATTCAGAATAAAACAGCTGCTGCAGCAGGTGAGGATGTAAGCATTAAGGTTGATTACTTAAATGCTGCTAAGGCGACAGGTTTCTCTGTAGCTAAGGAATTTGTTGGTACAGAAAGTGCTTCAGCATATACATTTGAAGTTAAGTATACACAGTTATTTGGAGCTTCTAATGAGACCTATGGGTTAAGCGGTTCTTTAGCAGGGGTATCATATACAGTATATGATAGTGATACCAATGCAAAAATTGGAGATAAAACCGTATCAGCAGACAGCACTATTGAGATTAGTGCCGGACAGAAAGCTGTATTTACAGGTATTCCGGTAAATACAAAGATTAAAGTTACAGAGTTAAATGCAACAAAAACATTTAAGAATGTAAAGGTTTCAGGCTCAGAGGAGTCGGTTGAAAATGCTACATTCACAACAAATGATGGAACAATGGCAACTCTTGCATATACAAATGAACCTGAATTTGTATTTACAAATACAGAGGCGGATATGAAGAGACTTGTATATTATACAGAGATTGGTAAAACAACTAATTTACCATTGCCGGCTGAGTTTACACATAAGACAACTAAAGAAGGTCAGTCTGGAACAACAACTACAGTTAGTCATGAAAAGACATCTTCTATAGCTATGGATAACACAGTAAGTAATGGCATGGCAACTGGTTTAACAACAATATCGAATGTTCAGGCTACTATAAACGGAAGTAATGAACATAAGCTGAAGATAACATCTCCTGGAAAAGGAGGTTATGGAATTGAGTCTATAACAATTAATAATACTACTTATGGTTATACAGCAATTAAAAATCAGTATTTAACAGGAACCAGCAGTGGCGATTTAGATAATATGCTTATGAATATAGATGGATCAATAATCATTCCGTTTACAATGACAAATGATGGAGATGTTAATGTGTCTATAAGATATAAAGGATGGAATTGTTCATATGTATGGCCTGTAGTATTGGATGAAGGTGTTACTACAACAGTAACAACTCCGGGAACAGAGTCAGTAACATATAATGATTACACTCTTGAAAATGCTTCATCAGACATTACATTTACACATAATGCAGATGCTTCTAACAAGGCAGAAGTTACATGGGAGAATGGTGATGTTAGCAACGAATCAAGCATTAATAAGATGACATTTACATCAAAACATGTAGGTTATGATAAGTTTGTTCTTAAGTTAGCAGATAATGTTAATAACGGAACACAGAAAGTAGAAGTAGTAGTTTATAACTATAATGTAAATGATAAAGTTTACGTTTTAGATTACGGTTTAAAGACAGACTTGTTTGCTGATACTAATGGTATCTTAGGTGGTACAACACCTTATAATTATGATAAGAACTTTAGTGTTACAAATAAATCAATTTTGCAGGATGATACAGACGCAGATGGATATACAGTATTAGGTATGTCTGATAGCACAGTTGGTGCTAATTACAAGAATTCACTTAATTATACATATAGTGATGGCGAGTTTAAGAACCAGATGGACTTCAATCAGGCAACAGCATTATGGGCTGATTCAAAGCTTATGTACACACCTAAGAAGTTCATGAGTGATGTAGATACTTTCTATATGGGAGTTCAGGTTACAAAGGACGGCGTTGCATCAGGTGCATCTGATTTAGATGCTTCAAATGCTACACCGGTTATGACATCCAAGGTAGAAGTAATGCCGGCTAATATTGTGTATTATGAGGATAACTTCTCTAATAGTGGAACAGATGAAAATATTGATTCTAAGAGCGGGATTATTTATTCAGGAAATGTAACAATTAATGGTGAGACAAAAGACAGTTCACAGTCTAATGCATTGGATATGCAGTACGGATATGATCCGGCATATGAAGATGAAAGTTACGGTAATAGTAATGGAAGCTCACACGAGTTAGGTAAATCTGCTATGGCAGCCTTTGAGTTCAAGGGTACAGGATTTGATATTGTAAGTAGAACAAATCGTTCAACAGGAGTTATTGTTGTAAGCGTATACAACAAGACAGATGATACAAAGATAACTAAAAACAATGGTATGTTAATTGTTCAGAATGGATGGAGTAACCTTGTTAAGAGTATGATTATTGATACATCATACGAAAATGGTGATTTGTATCAGGTTCCAGTAATAACATGGAGAAATGATACAGGAGAAGCTGGTGACTATATTGTTACTATAACTTCACTTAAAGGAAATAATTCAGAAGCAAAGAGTGTATTTATTGACGGAATCAGAATTTATAATCCGGCTAAGGGTAACTCAACAGCTGAAGGTAAATATGATGATAACAATGAGTTAGGTGCAACAGTAAGCGAAATAAAACAGCTTATATTAGGAGCAAACTTTAAGTTTAATTATGATGACCCATTGAGTTCAACATATGATAAACAGGGAGTTATTTCCTTAGCTAAGTATACAGGAAATGGAGCAGCCTTCCTTACAGGTAAGTCGGTAGTAGAATCCTTTAACGGATACAATACAGATAACACTAAGGAGTTGGATCCAAACACAACTAAGGATATGATGACATATGCAGTAAGTGGACCAAACAATGAATTGTATTTAAGTGCAGGATATGGTTTGGCATTTATGTATGACAATTTAGAGGGTTACACAGGAAATTCCAAGACAATTCAGGTTGGAATAAAGAATGTTAAGGGAAGTGAACTTAAACTTCAGTACTTAAAGGAAGTTAATAACAGTGCTGTATGGACAGATATTGCTACAATTAAATCAGCAACAGAGTTGTATTATAAACTTGATACACTTGGAGATAAGTATGATGGAAAGTTGTACTTAAGAGTTGCAGGTGGTGACGGATATGTTTCATTAACATGCATGAAAGTCGTAGGATACAAATTAAGTCCGGTAACAGCAACTACAGTTGAAGATAAAGGTGTTAAATCAGAATTAAATCCTACTGATGTAGTTATAAAGGCAGGATATAATACAAAATCAGATAGTTTTATTAAAGACAGATATGCCATGGTTAAGGTAACAACACCTGTGGCAGTAGATGATATCAAAGTATTTGATGCAAATGGAAAAGAAGTAACACTTACAACAGCTTCAAGTAAGACAGTTGATGGTGGACTAGAATGGACTCTCAAGTTCAAAGCAAGTAAGACAGAAAACATAAAGGCAAGTACAATGTATATTGTTGGATATGATGAAGAAGGATACAGATCTGAAAAGTTTGGATTTGATGGAAAGGTGGTACAGGAATAATGAAGAAATATAGTAAACCTGAAATCTGCATTGAAAAGTTTGATATGGATATTGAGATTTTAGCAACTGTAGAGATGGGATCAGATTTATATAATGAATTAAAAGATACGTATAAGTCAACAATGGTACCGGCAGGTGCACCTGAAACAGATGAGGCATTTGAAGCATGGGTAAAGAGTATGGGATATGACACACCTACTAGTGGATTGTGTTACTTTACTCCGACTATGCCATCATAAGATAATAAAAAGGAAAACCCTTTCCTGACTTTTGTCGGGAAAGGGTTTTATAAATAATATGGATATAAAAATTAATTTAGCAGGATTAATAATTGAAATTGAAGGATTCCCTTATAAGGAGGTACCCGAAAATATGGTGCCTTTTATATGTAACAATGAAAAGGAAGCAGATTTCAAATATAGAATCATGGTGGAAAGTGAGTTGAAGAGTGATAAAGGCACTCTGATATTTGAAAACAATATCAGAAAAATATATATAAACAACAGCAAATATTGTGTTTATTTCAGTTACAAAATGGGAGATGACAGTAGTCTGGAAATAAGTACAGTGTTTGACATAGAATCAAAGGAAGCACAAATTTATGTTGATAGAAAGTTTATTGAATTAACTAATGGTCCAGGACTTTTAATGAGTAGCCTTGATATTGATTTGGTTTTACTTCTTTTCAACCGCATTATTATGCATGCTTCCGTAGTTGAATATCAAAATCAGGCAATCCTTTTTAGTGGACCTTCAGAGATTGGAAAATCAACTCAGGCAAACTTGTGGAAAAAATACATGAATGCTGATATACTTAATGGTGACAGGGCTACTATAGATATTTCTAAGGATATTACTAATGTTTATGGTTCTCCTTATGCAGGAAGTTCTAAGATATTTAGAAATGAGTCTGCACCTATTAAAGCAATTATTTTGCTTAAACAGGGAGAAAAAAATTCTATTAGGCAGTTGGTGGGAATGGAATTGTATAGAAATATGTTTCCACGATTTTCTCTTGCCAGATGGGATGATAAGCTGTCAAATATTAGCATGAATATTATAGAAGAAATTATTAGCAGGATACCGGTATATGAATTAACCTGTCTGCCGGACGAAGAAGCAGTAAAGTTAGTTTGTGATACGGTATTTTAATAAGGAGAAATTTTGTGAGTGATTTGAATAATCCTTTTAAGCCCAACCTTAGAACCGGTTTGTATTTAAAAGCCATGAAGGACAGGGCACCGATACATGGTTCTTTTGAATTGACACCCAGATGTAATCTGAATTGTAAAATGTGCTACATCAGAATGTCTGAGAAGGAAATGTGTAGTGCCGGCAGGGAATGGACGGCAAATCAATGGATAGATTTTGGAAAAGTGTGCAGGGATAAGGGCATGCTGTTTCTTTTACTTACAGGTGGGGAGCCTTTTTTCAGAAAGGATTTTAAAGAAATATATACTGAATTGAATAAAATGGGATTTATAATTACCATTAATTCTAATGGCATATTAATTACTGATGAGGTTGTCTGTTGGCTGAAAAAATGTCCACCATCAAAAATCAGAATAACTTTATATGGTGGAAGTAATGAAACTTACAGTCGTTTATGTGGTGATCCATATGGATTTGATAAGGTGACCGCTGCCATTGACAGGTTGCTTGAAGCGGGAATAGCGGTAGCAATAAATGCCAGCTTCACACCTTACAATGTATGCGATATAGAGGCTATATACGATTTTGCAAAGAAGCGGAAATTAAAAGTTAAGCCTATGGTGTATATGTTTCCACCTATCAGACGCTTTGAAAGTGAAAATGAGGTTTTAAGATTCACGGAAGAAGAAGCGGGACAGGCACTTTTTAGAACCAAAATGGCTGAAATGGATAGTGGAGTTTTGTATTGGTTTATTAAAAGAATGCAACAGGGTTTTAGAGCAGATGAAGATGATGGCTGCATTGTGGCTGAGGAAGAAAACATGGGGTGCATAGCAGGAAAATGTTCTTTCTGGATTACATGGGATGGACGTATGACACCTTGTGGAATGATGAATCAGCCTGTTGTAAATCCCAAAGAAAAATCCTTTGATGAGTGCTGGGATTACATAGTGAAGGAAACTGACAAGATCTTTTTACCCAAAGCCTGCACCCGGTGTGAGCATAGAAATGCATGTACCGTTTGTGGAGCTTTAGCTGTTGCAGAAGGTCATGGTGATTCCACTGTAAAACCGGAATATTTGTGTGGAATAACCCGTGAGTACCTAAGACAATGCCAGAGTTTTGTAAATAATATTGAATCATTAGCAAAGGCGGAGAATGAAGATGAATAGCAAAAATAAAAAGATAATTGTAATTGTTATAGTTGTTTGCGTGGTGCTACTGTTAGTAGGAACTATACTGTTTTTTAAAAACGCCAATAATAACAAGAGCGAAGTAGAAAGCATGAAAAAAGAAGCACAAAAGAATACTGCTTTAAGCCCTGAGAAATTAGAAAGCATAACTAATAATGTAACCAGAGTAGAGGACTATGTAGAGCCGGGAAAGAATACATTGGAAGTTGACAAAATTCAGGGATTTACAACTAAAAAAAGCGTAAAAAATTCTACAACTAATCAGAAAGATAAGAAAAGTAATAAAGACGATAAAAAAAGTGAAAAGGTAGAATTATCAGACAGCAATCTCATTATTGAAAAAGTGGGAAGTTATACAGGAAATTATTTAGAGGATGGCAGCGATGAGCCTATAGAAAAGGTGGCAGCCATTATTATATCCAATACATCTGACAAGATGTTACAGGTAGGTGATATTACCTTTAAAGTTAGTGACAAGGAAAATGCTACCTTTAGAGTAACTAATCTGTTGCCTCATACATCGGCTTTGGTGTTGGAATCTAATAAGAGAAAATACAGTGATAAGGACGATTATTCTTACGGAACTGTAGTTAATGCCTACTTAGATGCCCCGGATTTGTTAGAGGATAAGTTTGAAGTAATTAAGGAAAACGGAAATCTCAAGCTTAAAAACAAAACAGACAAAACCTATAAGAAGGTGTATGTTTATTATAAATATGTGCAGTCAGGTGGAGCATTTATGGGAGGTATAACTTACAGAGTGCCCTTTGAAAACATAGAAGGTAAGAAAACTGTTACATCAGTGGCTAATCATTTTAGTGCCAATACCAGTGTAATAGTGGATGTACAAATAGCAGAGGAATAGGAGAGTAAGGTTATGAGAAAAGAGTTTAAGAAAATAGTTACCTGGGGAATGGTAGTTGCCATGGCTTTTTCCCCGGCACCATCTGTTTTTACAACTGATGCTAACACTGTCTATGCTGACAGCGCTACATCAGGCAGTTGTGGAAGTGAGGCTCAGTGGTCCTATGACAGTGCCAGTGAAACACTGACAATTAGTGGTAAAGGAGCGGTGAGTAGTTCACCTTTTTCTGAAATAGCATTTAAAAAACTTATTATCGAAGAGGGAATTACACAGATTAATAGTAGAAGATTCCTTGGAAGTAGTGCTTTAGAAAGTGTTAGTCTTCCAAAAACCATTACCAATTTAGGAGAATATGCGTTTGAAAATTGTCAGAGTTTAAAAGAGATTTTAGTAGATGATGAAAATGAAAATTTTAAGTCAACAGATGGTGTTTTGTACACAAAAAATATGCAGACACTATTAATATATCCTGCAAACAGGGAAAATACAGATTTTTCAATTCCTGAAACAGTTAGAAGTTTTGGTGACTATGCCTTTGACTACAGTCAAAATCTTGAAAACATAACCATTCCGGCAGGACTTAGAAGCATGGGTGAATATGAACCCTTTTATTGTGCTAAGTCAATTAAAAACTTTGATGTTGCCACAGGTAATGGCTATTATGCATCAAAGGACGGCTGTCTGTATTCAAAGGATTTAAAGAAGCTTATTAAGTATACAATTGCAGGAGAGGACAAATCAGTAACAATAGATGGCTCAACCATCATAAACGATAATGCCTTTTACAATTCAGCAAATCTTGAAGAAGTAGTTCTTAAAAACTCTGTTAGTGAAATCGGCTATATGGCTTTTTATAACTGCGATAAATTAAGCAAATTAACTATAGAAAACAGTGAATGTAAGATAAATGACATTTTAAATAATAGCAACGTTACAATTTGCGGATATGCTGCATCTACAGCAGATACATACGCTAAAAGAAATGATTTGCAGTTTAGTGAATTATCAGAGAAGAAGGTTAGTTCTATTGAAATATCAGAATATCCAAAGAAAACTGTATTTGCTATAGGTGATATATTTAATTGTGTAGGTCTTGAAATAAAGGTTAATTATGTAGACGGAACCAGTGCAATTAAAAGTTCAGGCTTTTCAGTTAAGGGCTTTGCCTCTGACAAGGTGGAAAGAAGAACTCTTACTGTTGAGTATGGAGGAAAAACAACAACATATGATATTGTAGTGGTAACTCAGTTAAATATACAGGATTTAACCACAAGAAAGAACACCACGGTAAATGTTGTTGAAAAGAATCAGACCAGCCGTTTAAGATTTATTCCGGCTAAATCAGGGGATTATAATATTTATTCCATAGGTGATGATACAGATACATGGGCAGCTCTCTATGATGTAGATGAAAATCTCTTATTAGAAAATGATGACAGAGGGGAACTTTCTGACGGAAATTATGACAGCAATTTCTTTATCAGTTATCACCTTGAAGCCAATAAGGTATATTTCCTTGATACAAAATTTGAGGATAAAAACGCTATTGGAAGTTTTGATGTAGCAGTGAAGCTTATTAAGGAAGATGAAACAGAAGCTCCAACTACAGAGCCAACCACAGAGGCACCGACAGCAGAGCCAACTACAGAGCTTGGCAGCGAGCATGTAACATCACAGCCGGCAACAGAGCCGGGGAGCGAACCAACGGCAGTGGCTCCAACACAGAAGCCTACAACAGTGGCTCCTACGCAGCCGGAAACCACTACAAAGACTTCCGGAGGGGGAAATATTACCACTAAAAAACAGCAAACCACCACTGTAGGTAAAGTGACTGTTAAAAAGACAAAAGTGTCTAAATTCAGCAAAAAATTAGCTTCAAACAAGGTTAAAATATCCCTTAAGAAGATAAAAGGCATAAGCGGATATGAAATTAAAATTTCAAGCTCTAAGAAATATGCCAAATCAAAAACCGTAACTAAGAAAGTTAAGAAAAATGTCTTTACAGTTAAAAGCAGCAAAATAAAGAACAAAAAAGTTCTGTATGTAAAGGTAAGATGTTATAAAAAAGTCGGTAAAAAGGTATATTATAGTAGATGGACTTCTAAAAAGGTTAAAATTAAAAAATAGGTTAAGCCATAGGCTTTTATGAAAGGACGAGGCAAATTGTACAAGAATATTCCAAAACAGGAAAAAATATTATTAAAGAATTTAGTTGAATATCAGGATGGACAGGTTGTTAGCAAGACTTTGGTTCAAAACGATTTTGTAAGTGTTACCATTTTTTCTTTCGATAAGGGAGAGGAAATATCAACTCATGCATCAGGTGGAGATGCCATGGTTACTGTACTTGACGGAAAAGGCCGTTTTACAGTAGGTGGAGAGGTGTTCACCTTAACAGAAGGTGAATCACTTATTATGCCAAAGGATGTTCCTCATGCAGTTTTTGGGGAAGAAAAATTCAAGATGGAATTAGTTGTTTCATTCTAGTGTAAAAATATTTCCGACGAAATGCCTCTGACCGCAGGGAAGAGGTTCTACATATTATGCAAGGAGGTTTTTTCATGAAAACAAAAACAGCTGTTATAACAGGTGCAAGTTCCGGAATTGGAATGGAGTTTGCCAGAGCTTTTGCCAAAATGGGCTACAGCCTTATCCTTACTGCAAGAAGAAAGGACAGGCTGGAAAAGTTGGCATCGGAACTTTCAGTTCCCTGTGAGATTATTGTCTCTGATTTGTCTAACGAATTGGAGTGTTATCAGTTATGGGAAAAAATATCTCATAGGGACATTAATGTTTTTATAAATAATGCAGGTTTTGGCACCTGTGGAAATTTTCAGGATACGGATTTAGCAAAGGAAGTTTCCATGATTAATGTAAATATCAGGGCAATGCATATTTTATTTAAAAAAGTCCTTCAAAAAATGAAAGTCCAGGGTTATGGAAGAATTTTAAACGTGGCCTCCTCAGCAGGGCTTCTTCCGGCAGGGCCTTATATGGCGACATATTATGCTACAAAGGCGTATGTTACAAGTATTACCCAGGCGGTGGCACAGGAATTAAAAGAAGAGGGCAGTAAAATCTATGTGGGGGCGCTGTGTCCCGGACCTGTAGACACGGAATTTAATGAAATGGCAGACGTTATTTTCGCCCTTAAAGGAATTACTCCTAAATACTGTGTTAAGGAAGCTTTAATGGGAATGAAAAAGAGAAAGGTTATTATTGTACCTTCATTAAAAATGAAAATATGCATAATGGGACAAAAACTTTTGCCAAAGCAAAGTCTGCTTAAAATAGTTGCAATGCAGCAGAAGAAAAAGACAAAGAACTAAAGATTACATTATATTAGAGCATTTCGCAAAGCACCAATAGAGAAAATTACGTTAGACGTTTGACAAAGCTATGTTAGGGCGTTTTAGGAAAGGACAAATATGAGTACATTTAACGTAGAATTAAAAAAGGTAGTGGATGACAGTTATGATATTGAAATTGGTTTTTCTTTGGAAGAAAAGTTAATTTTAGATTTAAAAGCCGGTCTTGTAGGGAATATAAAGAAATATGTAGTTGTAACAGATTCTGTGGTTAAGGATTTATATGGTGAAAAAATACATAAGTTAATTGAAACAGCAGGATTTAAGACAGATTTGATTGTTTTTGAAGCCGGTGAAAAAAGTAAAACAAGAGAGACAAAGGAGTATGTGGAAGATACAATGCTTTCAAAGGGATACCGCAGAGATTGCTGTATTATAGCAGTAGGCGGCGGAGTGGTTACGGACTTGGCAGGCTTTGTGGCAGGAACCTATGGAAGAGGCGTACCTTTTATAAATTATGCCACCACATTACTTGCTTCTGCTGATGCATCAGTTGGAGGCAAAACCGCAGTAGATACTCCTCTTGCCACAAATCTTATTGGAATGTTTAATCAGCCCCAAAAGGTTTACATTGATATTGCCGCATGGAAAACTCTTCCAAAGAGACAGTTATCCAGTGGCTTGGCAGAAACCATAAAACATGCATGTTTAGCCAGCAGTGATTTCTTTGAATATTTAGAGAAGAATATTGATAAAATAATGGCTGTGGATAAAGATGTTTGCGAAAAGGTTGCAGAGGAAAATTGCCGTATAAAATATCATGTTGTAATGAAGGATGAAAGGGAAAGCGGACTTAGGGAGGTTCTTAATTTAGGTCATACCGTTGGAAGGGCAATTGAAACTGTAAGCGATTACCGGCTTCTTCACGGTGAAGCATTGGCTATAGGCATGGTGGCAGAGGTAAATCTGGCAAAGAAAATGGGATATGTTACAGAGGAAGAGAGAACAAGGGTTATAAACCTATATCAAAAGGCACAGCTTCCAACAGAAATTCCTGATTACATAGACAGGGAAGCTTTAGTAAAGAAGCTTTATACTGATAAAAAAGTTAAGGATGGAAAATTACGTTTTGTTATTCAAAATGGAATCGGAGCTATTGTTGAGTTCTCGCCGGGAGTTTATGCAACACAGGTTGAAGAAAGTGTAGCAAGAGAAATTATTATGGATATGTAAAAATAAGCTGTCGCATTGGCGACAGCTTATTTAAATGAAAAAAGATTTGATTCACTTTTTTATTTTAGAGTGCAACATAATTTATTTAATTATGTGATATTTTTTACCCATTTGTAGGACAACGCCCTAGGCATTCCTACCACCATTTTTCCTAATTCATCAGCGGAAACCATCAGGTAAACCCAGTATACCGGAAGATGAAGTCCAACTGCACCAAGGAATACCATAGGGATTCCCACCAGCCAGTTGCCTACAAAGTTTGCCAAGAAGCAATACAGACTGTCTCCGCCGCTTCTTAAAATACCTGCTACAATGGCAAAGTTCTCTGCCCTAAATGGCATGGTCAAAGCAAAAATAACCATCATTTTTTGAGCATAGCCTAAGGATTCCTCGCCTACATTAAACATACTAAGAAGCAGTGGTGAGAATAATGCTATAATTATTCCCAGAACAAATGCAACTGCCGGTATAAGAACCATAAATCGTCTGCTGTAGGCCTTTACCAACTCTAATTTATTTTCGCCTAATAATTTACCAAGCATAATTCCGGCAGCAGTTCCAATTCCCTGAGATAGAATCATTGCTAACTGGGTAAAGGTGTTTACAATCTGCAAAGCCGCCTGGGATGCAGTTCCGGTGTATTTGTATCCGATATTGTAAATGTTATTTCCAATGGCAAATACAACTTCACACATAATAAGAAATGTTCCGTAGTGAAAGTATTTTTTTACATCACTAAAGGAAAACTGGAAATATTCTTTTATCGGTGCACAAATCGGAAACTTCTTTATAATGGATACGCCATATAAAAACAGAAGCTCAAGGGTAAGAGCAATAATTGTACCTATGGCAGCACCACGGACTCCAAGCTTTGGAGCACCAAAATTTCCAAATATAAGTATGTAGTTAAAAATTGTATTTGTTGAAAGAGAAATAATTGTTCCAAGCATTGTTATAAATGTTTTTTCCGTGCTTACTAAAGATATGGAACATACATTTATAAGTCCGATAAGGACACATGAAATACTCATTATTTTCATATAAGAACTTCCAAGGGCTATAACCTCAGGGTCCTTCGAGTAAAGCAACATAATCGTATCCGAAAATAATGCCGTAAATATGGCGAATATAATGGAAAACGTCAGGTTTAATATAAACATCAGTCCCATATAATGATGAATAGACCTGGTATCTTTCTTTCCCCAATATTGGGATATAAAAACGCCGCCTGTGGCAGTTATTCCATTAAAAAGATAGAACAAAAGTCCAATCCAGCCACTTCCCATGGCTACGGCAGTAACCTCGGCAGCACCTAGCTGTCCAATCATAAAAACATCAAGCATATTAACTAATGCCTGAAAAAAGTTCTGTAGAGCAACAGGCGCTCCCAGTACCAGAATCTGCTTATAAAAAGCACGGTTATCGATAGTAACTTGTCCCATAAATTTTTGTAAAAACAACAGGGAGATACATTACAAAGTATGAGGTTAGATACCAAGTGAAATACCCGAAAAAACTCCCTGTTTTGCCCCCTTCCGATAAATATCACTTTATTCTATCACTAATAAAAAATATGTCTACAACTAAATCAAAAAATGTTGAAATTTTTTGTTGAAGTGAAAAGTTTATTTCTACTTCAGCCAAAATTTTTTGGACATTGTGGTTATTGGGCGTTGGATTTTTTTGACGTTGGGGTTATTTTGATGGAATCATTTAGAAATCGCCCCTTCCCCGACTTGAACTAAAGAAACAAACCGGGAAAAGAAAGATTTCATAATGAATTCCCGGCATGAATCACCTCTTACCCGGCTGAAACCAAAGAAACAAACCGGGAAAACAACAATTTCATGATTAATTCCCGGCACGAATCCTAACTTGCCATTGAAACTAACATCGAGCCTGACACATAACCTAAAAAAGAGTTACACATATTTCAAAAATTGTGCTAGTATTATATAAAAGTAACTTAAGTCGAGGAGTTAAATATATGAGAGACGGACGTGAAGAAGAAATTAGGAATATTGTTGGAGAATTGTTGGAAGACTATAAGGATGACAGAACAATCAATCAGATTGAACTTTTTGACCAACCGGATACGGAGGTTATAGTTGATATATTAGATAAGATGTTGAAAATTGTCTTTCCGGGATTCTTCAGGGAAAAAACCTATAGATTTTATAATTTAAACAGCAGACTTACGGTTTTGTTAGAAGATGTTATGTTTAATTTGAATAAACAAATTGCCATAGCTCTTAGGCAGTTGCCGGAAAATCAGAATGCAAACGAAGACGAAATGGCTGAAAAAGCTGAAAAGATTACATTAGAGTTTTTCAAAAAGATTCCTTTGATAAGAGAGTATACAGAGACAGATGTTCAGGCGGCTTTTGATGGTGACCCGGCGGCATTTAACAGAAATGAGATAATTTTGTCTTATCCGGGATTATACACTATTACCATAAACCGTATTGCCCATGAACTTTTTAAACTGTCGGTACCACTTATTCCAAGAATTATGACTGAACATGCTCACAGTCAGACCGGAATAGACATTCATCCGGGAGCAACTATTGGAAAATATTTCTTTATGGATCATGGAACAGGAATAGTTGTGGGAGAAACAACTATCATTGGTGATAATGTAAAGGTGTATCAGGGAGTAACCATTGGTGCCCTGTCTACAAGAGGCGGTCAGAAATTAAAGGGTGTAAAGAGGCATCCGACTATTGAGGATAACGTTACTATTTATTCAGGGGCTTCGGTACTTGGAGGTGAAACCGTAATAGGAAGAAATTCAGTAATAGGAAGTAACGCATTTATCACCAGTTCCATTGCACCGGAAACCAGGGTAAGCATCAAAAATCAGGAGTTAAATTACAAAACCGGAAAAAACAAAAAAGAGGCTTCAGGCATTGAAATAACTGATTTAGAGCAGGATGAAAGCTGGTTTTATATTATTTAGAAAACATGCAGAATATGCATAAAAATAAAATGTGGGATAACCACATAATGTGGAATGCCTGAAATTAATTAGAAATACAGGAGTTTGGGGCATTCTCATAAAAATAAGGTGTGTCGTTGGGCACATCTAAAATATTAGGAGGAAATACTATGGAGTTAAAAGGATCAAGAACAGAGGCAAATTTAATGGCTGCATTTGCAGGAGAGTCACAGGCAAGAAATAAGTACACATATTACGCATCAAAGGCAAAAAAGGATGGATATGTTCAGATTGCAAATATTTTTGAAGAAACAGCAGCTAATGAAAAGGAACATGCAAAAATCTGGTTTAAATTATTACATGGCGGAGCAATTCCATCAACTGTAGAGAATTTAAAGGATGCGGCTGCAGGTGAAAATTACGAGTGGACAGATATGTATGCAGAGTTTGCCAAGGAAGCAAGAGAAGAAGGCTTTAACGAAATCGCAGATTTGTTTGACGGTGTTGCAAAAATTGAAAAAGAACATGAAGAAAGATACAAGAAATTACTGGAAAATATTGAAGGTGATTTGGTATTTTCAAAGGATGGAGATTGCGTATGGCAGTGCTTAAACTGTGGACATATTGTTATCGGTAAAAAAGCACCGGAAGTTTGCCCTGTCTGTGCACATCCACAGTCTTATTTCCAGGTAAAACCTGAAAACTATTAATATGTAAATGACTACTTAGTAGGCAAAGAACCAATTTGACAAGAAGGAGACGGTTATGAAAACGGGACTTGTATTAGAAGGCGGAGCCATGCGTGGTATGTATACTGCAGGTGTTCTGGATGTAATGATGGAAAATAATATTACTGTGGACGGAACCATAGGAGTTTCAGCAGGTGCTACTTTTGGCTGTAATTTCAAATCAAAGCAGATTGGTCGTACCATCAGGTACAATTTAAAATATTCCAAAGATCCCCGATATGTGGGAATAAGATCTCTGATAAAAACCGGTGATTTGTATGGAGCAGATTTCTGTTACAGGCAGTTGCCGGAAAAATTAGATGTTTTTGACATAAAAACATATCAGGAAAATCCAATGGAGTTTTACGCCGTGGCAACAGATATTGAAACAGGAAAGCCGGTTTATCACAAATGCCCTAATGGAGACAGGGTGGATGTTGAATGGTATCGTGCATCTGCATCTATGCCTCTGGTATCTAATATAGTTGAAATAGACGGACAAAAGATGTTAGACGGCGGAATTGCTGATCCTATTCCTATTCATGAGTTTCAGAAAATGGGATATGACAGAAATGTTATTATTCTTACCCAGCATGATGGTTATCGGAAGAAAAAAAGCAGTGCTCTTCCTTTAATTAAGTTAAAAATGGGAAAGAAATATCCTAATTTAGTGCATGATATGGAAATAAGACATGAAATGTACAACAAAACTCTTGACGATATCAGGGAAATGGAGAAGAAAAAGCAGGTATATGTAATCCGTCCAAATAATCCTATTAAAATTAAAAGGACAGAGACTGATCCGGAAAAGTTAAAGGCTTTGTACGAGACCGGTAGAAAAGAAGGATTACAGCATATTGAAAATATTAAAAAGTTTTTAGAAATGTAATTGGCAAAAATCGGGTATGATTTTCCTTTTTTGGTTCAAAATAATGTTGAATAATAAAAAAAGGAGAGTCATATGAAAGACAGAATTTTTGGTGTATTACAACGTGTAGGCAGGTCTTTTATGCTTCCTATAGCCATATTGCCGGTAGCAGGTTTGCTTCTTGGAATAGGTGGCTCATTTACTAATGAAACCACTCTTAAAACATATGGATTAGAAGGAATCATGGGGCAGGGGACAGTTTTTCACGGAATCTTTCAGGTTATGAACGATGCCGGAAATATTGTGTTCTCTAACCTGCCTATTTTGTTTGCCATTGGAGTAGCCATAGGCATGGCAAAAAAGGAGAAAGAAGTTGCGGCGCTGTCTGCGGTAATTGCGTTTTTTATTATGCATGCATCAATTAGTGCTCTTATATCTATAAATGGTGGAATTGAAAATATGCTTCAGGGGGCAGTGGCTGATGTATGCGGAATTACATCACTGCAAATGGGTGTTTTCGGTGGAATTGTTGTTGGTCTGGGAGTGGCGGCACTTCACACCAGGTTTTATCGAATTGAACTTCCTCAGGTTTTATCGTTTTTCGGAGGAACGAGATTTGTACCTATTATAAGTGCACTTGTTTACACTTTGGTGGGAATATTGATGTATTTTATCTGGCCACCGGTCCAAATAGGAATAAACTCAGTAGGAAATGTTGTACTTAATTCAGGATACATCGGAACATGGGTTTACGGATTTATGGAAAGATTGTTAATTCCCTTTGGACTTCATCATGTATTTTATATTCCTTTCTGGCAGACTGCTGTTGGGGGAACAATGGAAGTTGGAGGGCGTATTGTTGAAGGTGCCCAAAACATTTTCTTTGCACAGTTGGCAGATTCAGGAGTAACTCATTTTGCAGTTTCGGCTACAAGATTTATGTCAGGAAAATTTCCACTTATGATTTTCGGACTTCCCGGGGCAGCTCTTGCCATGTATCGCACGGCACAGCCTAGAAAAAGAAAACTTGTATATGGACTTTTACTTTCAGCAGCACTGACGTCAATGGTTACAGGTATCACTGAGCCTTTAGAGTTCACATTTTTATTTGTAGCGCCTCTTTTGTATGGAGTACATTGCGTTTTTGCCGGCTTAGCTTACGCATTAATGCATTTCTTTAACGTTGGAGTAGGAATGACTTTTTCAGGGGGACTTATTGACCTTTTCCTTTTTGGTATTTTACAGGGAAATGCCAAAACAAACTGGATATGGGTTGTTATTGTAGGAGTGTTTTATTTCATAATTTATTATTTCTTATTTAGTTTCCTTATTAAAAAACTTAATTTAAGAACTCCCGGAAGATTTGATGATGACGAAGTTAAATTATATAAACGAAGTGATGTGGATGCAAAAAAGAAAGGCAGCTCAGGAACTGATTTGGGAGATACAGCAGTAAGTGAATCCGATGGTGTAGTAGGAAGTAAATCAGGAGGCACAGCAGGAAGTGACGAGGGAGATGACTCTAAAGAAGCAATCGCTAATGAATTGTCTATTGCCATTTGCAAAGGCTTAGGTGGAAAAGACAATATTTCAGATGTGGATTGCTGTGCTACAAGGTTAAGGTGTACGGTTTTTAATGCCGATTTGGTAAATGATTCAGTTCTGAGAATGACAGGTGCATCAGGGGTTGTTCACAAGGGCAATGGGGTGCAAATAATATACGGGCCAAAAGTCACGGTAATAAAATCTGATTTTGAGGAATTTTTAGAAAGTGACTTAGCAGATACCATAGGAAAAGAAACGGAGGCTTTAAGGGAGAACCATAAGGATAGTATCAGAGAAAATAATGAGAATGATACCATAGAGAGGAATAAGAATGGTACTATGGAAAGTAATGAGAATAATGGGAATGGTATTACGAGGAAAGAAACAAGTATTACATCCGGAGGGAAAAAGATTCTTGTTTTAAGTCCAATTACCGGATTTGCGGATAAAATTGAAAATGTGCCTGATGAAGCTTTTGCTTCAAAAATGATGGGGGATGGTGCTGCGGTGACACCAAGGGCACCGATAGTCAAGGCACCGGTAGATGGAGAAGTGACATTTGTCTTTGATTCTAAGCATGCCATAGGAATAAAGGATTCAAATGGATTAAATTATATTATTCATGTGGGAATTGATACAGTAAAGTTAGGAGGAAAAGGATTCGATGTGTTTGTAAGAGCCGGAGACAAAGTAAAATATGGAGACACTCTTATGAAACTTGATTTGGAATATTTGAAGAAAAATGCTCCATCCATTGTATCACCGGTTTTGTGCACTGATATGAATAACAGGATGACTATAAAACTTCTAAAAGAAGGTGCAGTACAGGCAGGAGAAGAATTGTTTGAAATTGAAATTTCGGAATAGCTGTGGAGATAGGCAGGGCAGGTGAAATTACAAAAATGAAATTTCACCGCCCCGGTTTCCTACTCCACAATTATATTTAGCCAATCGCCTTTTTTCACAAGAATAAATCCCACAACAGATTTAATGGCATCAAGCATACTTATAATAAAGAACATCCACACAATCGGAAGATTAGTGAAATGTGCCAGTAGCATTGCCACAGGTACATTTACCGCCCATATAAAACCACTGTCAAAAATAAAAGTCATAACCGTTTTGCCACCACTTCTAAGAGTAAAGTACGCCGCATTGGTAAAGGCGTTAAATGGTGTGGCAAGAACATATACCAAAATAAATCTTGTGGCAAGATAACGTATTTCTCCGGTTGTGTTATATATACGTGGGAACAAAGGTGCTGCAATAAGCAACAGGGCAGATACTCCAAGAGAAATCATTAAAGAAAAAGTGATCATCTTCGTATCCGTTTCCTTAGCCTCTTTTAGCTTGCCGGCACCAATTAACTGACCAATAACAATAGAAATGGCAATGCCCATTGTTAAGAAAAATGTATTAACTACATTATTAAGAGTGTTGGAAATATTAAGCCCGGCTATGGCCGAAAGTCCTCTGGTAGAAAGTGCCTGTGTCTGCATTGTTATTCCGGCGGCCCAAAGCAATTCGTTAAATAATAAGGGAGTACCGCGTAAAAGAATCTTTTTTACAAGAGAGGAAGGCACATGCAAATTGCTATAAACACCTTTAATAAACCTATATTTATCACTGTGTCTGTAGGTATAAATTATAAGATATCCACATTCAACAAATCTTGACATAACTGTTGCAATGGCAGCACCTATGACTCCCAGTTTTGGAAAACCAAGTAAACCGAATATTAAAAGAGCATTGAAAACAAAGTCAACAATAACGGCTAAAAGTCCTGCTATCATAGGAACCATGGTTTGACCGGCTTCCTTAAGGGTTGTGCTATAGCAATTTGCCACTACAAAAGGAATAATACTAAAAAGCATGATGTATAGATAATCCCTGGCATATTTAAATGTAGCATGGATATTTCCGGAAGCCCCACCTTCATGCAGGAACATATTAATTAAAGGTTCGTGGAGAATAATTAAAACACACATGCTTATGGCAATAATAAATATTCCTATAATTAATTTCATTCTAAATACATTTCTGGCACCATTATGATTATTCTGACCGAAATATTGGGCAGAAAAAATTCCCGCTCCGGACATTCCACCAAAAACTGCCAGATTAAACACAAAAAATAACTGGTTAATAATGGCAACACCGGTCATCTGGTCTGTTCCGATTTTTCCTACCATTACATTATCAAGCATAGCAACAAAGTTAGTAAGAAGATTTTGAATAACAATAGGCAGTGCAATAGCCATAATCATTTTGTAAAAAGCTTTGTCGCCAAAATATTTTGTTCTAAAAGTCTGTTTTCCTTCCGCAACCATTAAAATAACCTCATCTCATTAAATAATTTAAATAAAAACAGCAATAAATAACTGTATAAAATAATCACAATAATTAATTGCAATAGGTAGTAGAATAACACATGATTCCACTACAATCAATATAAAAATATAAATTAATTTTATAGTTTTAAGATATATTGGTAATGTGCATTATTATAATAGAAGAAAAACTTAAAATAGTGGCGTTAAAAATGTTTACAATTTATTAACAAATCTTTTTTAATAAAATTGTTGACAAAGTACTTTGATAGTGATATTTTAGTGTCAGATGAAATATTAGCACTCGAAACTAATGAGTGCTAATAAATCAAAGAAAGGAGATGCTTATGGAACTTAGTGATAGAAAAGAAAAGATTTTAGATGCTATCATCAGAAGCTACTTAGAAACAGGCGAGCCGGTAGGTTCCAGAACCATTTCCAAGAACACTGATTTGAATTTAAGTTCAGCTACCATTAGAAATGAAATGTCTGACTTAGAAGAGATGGGATACATTATCCAGCCCCATACATCGGCAGGACGTATTCCTACAGATAAAGGTTACAGATTTTATGTGGACAATATCTTAAAGGATAAGATGTCTGAGTTAGATGAAAGAGAAAAGAAGGTAACTGAAAAAGAAGATTTGTTAATTGAGAAGGTTGATAAGGTTGAGACATTACTTCAAAATATGGCAAAGGTATTAGCAAATAATACTAATTATGCCACCATGGTATCCGCACCGAAGTCTCAGGAGAATAAAATCAAGTTTGTTCAATTATCAGTAATTGATGAAAATCAGTTGTTATGCACTGTTGTTTCTGACAAGAATCACGTAGTTAACAGAATTATAAAGATTACACAGCAGATTAGTCAGGAAATGATAGTGAGACTGAATGTGGCACTTAACACTGTTTTGGCAGGTTTGTCATTAGAAGAAATCAACTTAGGAGTTATTTCCACATTAACATCTCAGGCAGGAGAGTTTGAGGGATTGGTTAATGAAGTGTTAAAGACCATTACGGAAGCTATTGCTACAGAGGCACAGATGAAGATTTACACATCAGGTGCCACTAATATTTTTAAATATCCTGAGCTTAGTGATAAGGAAAGAGCCAGCCAGTTACTTACAACATTAGAAGAAAAGTCACAGCTGACGGAACTTATTAATGAAAGTGATGAGGAAACAGGCATTCAGGTATATATAGGTAGTGAGAGCCCGGTTAAGTCCATGAAGGATTGTAGCGTTGTCACGGCAACATACGAGCTTGAAGATGGATTTAAAGGAACTATCGGTATTATAGGACCGAAGCGAATGGACTACGAAAAGGTTGTTGAAACTTTAAGAACTGTTAAAGAACAGTTAAGTGAGACTTTTAAAGATGATAATTAGTATAAAGTTTTAAGAAAGGATGATTATCCGATGCAAAAGGAAAATAAAGATTTAGATGAGAACCTTGAAAAAGATGTGGCAAATGAAGAAACTACAGAGGAAGTAAAGGAAGAATCTAAAAAAGAAGAAAAGTCACAGGATGCAAAAGCACAGGATGTGGCAGAGGAAAAGCAGGATGCATCAGACAAGAATGAAAATCCTGATAAGAAAAAAAAGCGTGGCTTAAAGAAGAAGGACAAAAACCAGCAGATAGAGGAACTTAATGATAAGTACCAGAGATTATTTGCAGAGTTCCAAAACTTCAGAAGCCGAAGCGAAAAGGAAAAGGCAGCAATGTTTGAAACAGGTGCCAAATCTATTATAGAGAAGATACTTCCTATAGTAGACAACTTTGAAAGAGGAGTTGCAGCACTTAGTGAAGAAGATTTAGAGTCACCTGTAGGACAGGGAATGAATCTTATTTATAAACAATTACTTTCAACTCTTGATGAAATGGGAGTTACAGCTATTGAAGCCGAAGGAAAGGAATTTGACTCTGACCTTCACAATGCAGTAATGCATGAGGAAAACGATGAACTTGGTGAAAACATTGTTTCTCAGGAACTGCAGAAAGGCTATAAATATAGAGATACTGTTATTAGACACAGTATGGTAAAAGTTGCAAATTAACTAAAGTTTTATGTTATTTTAGGAGGAAAATAAAATGGGAAAGATTATTGGTATTGATTTAGGAACAACAAACTCATGTGTAGCTGTTATGGAAGGTGGAGAACCTACAGTTATAACAAATGCAGATGGAGCAAGAACAACTCCTTCAGTAGTTGCTTTTAAAAAAGATGGTGAAAGATTAGTTGGTGAGCAGGCTAAACGTCAGGCAGTAACTAATGCAGAAGGTACAGTATCATCAATTAAGAGACATATGGGTACAGATTATAAAGTTACTATTAACGACAAGTCTTATACACCACAGGCTATTTCAGCTATGATTCTTCAGAAGTTGAAAGCTGATGCAGAAAGCTATCTTGGTGAAAAAGTTACAGAAGCAGTTATAACTGTTCCGGCATATTTCAATGATGCTCAGAGACAGGCTACAAAGGATGCAGGTAAGATTGCAGGTCTTGATGTTAAGAGAATTATCAACGAGCCTACAGCAGCAGCTTTGGCTTATGGTCTTGATAATGAAAAAGAACAAAAGATTATGGTATACGATTTAGGTGGTGGAACATTTGATGTATCTGTTATCGAAATCGGTGATGGCGTTATCGAAGTTTTAGCAACAAACGGTGATAATAAGCTTGGTGGTGATGACTTTGATAAGAAGGTTATGGATTATATGGTAGCTGACTTTAAGTCAAAAACAGGTATTGACCTTTCAAATGATAAGATGGCTATGGAAAGAATTAAAGCTGAAGCAGAAGATGCTAAGAAGAAACTTTCATCATCTACACAGGTTGAAATTAACATCCCATTCATTACAGCTAATGAGCAGGGACCTCAGCATCTTAATATGACTCTTACAAAGGCTAAGTTTGATGAACTTACAAGAGACTTAGTTGAGAGAACAGCTATTCCTGTACAGAATGCGTTAAAGGATGCAGGAATTACAGCTTCAGAGCTTAGCAAAGTATTATTAGTTGGTGGTTCTACAAGAATCCCGGCTGTTCAGGATAAGGTTAAACAGTTAACAGGTCACGAGCCATCAAAGAAGATGAATCCTGATGAATGTGTAGCTATTGGTGCTTCAATTCAGGGTGGTAAATTAGCAGGTGACGCAGGTGCCGGTGATATTCTTCTTCT
>ENA-OPVL01000137-OPVL01000137.1-human-gut-metagenome-genome-assembly--contig:-NODE-137-length-47399-cov-2.793680_pt1 | contig 47399 bp, 27 predicted proteins | sample MGYA00241496_ERZ501984 | MGnify/ENA primary metagenome ERZ501984 (study PRJEB25962, sample SAMEA2042986) | human gut metagenome | biome: human gut; feature: human-associated habitat; material: faeces... | reverse complement strand
GTTATCACTCCGAATTATGACGGCAAAGACCTTGCTGATCTGCACACTGGTCCTGGGGAGAAAAAGAAAGTCCGGGATATTTGTCGGCTATACAGTATTTCTGCTGCTGACAGTATATAATCCGCTGGTTGTAAAATATCTTATCGCAAAGGTGAAGTTTGAGAATGAATATTACCGGTTTATCTGGATTCTTCCTGTGATCCCGGCGGTTGCCTACTATGGAGTCAGACTTGTGACCGCTTTTAGAAAGACCTGGATAAAAGTTCTTATGGCTGCAGCTGTGCTGACAGGTTTTGTGATCCTGGGAAATCCGCTGGACGGGGTAGTGACCAATTTTGCAATGGCAGAGAATATTTATAAGGTGCCCAATGATCTGCGTGCAGTCTGCGACGTGATCCACCAGAACCAGGAGAATGATTTTCCAAGGGTTGTTTTTGACGGCAGTCTTAACAGCATTGTGCGACAGTATGATGCGGGGATCGCCACTGTAATAAGCAGAAATGCAAGTATCTACAGATCAGGCAGTACAGTGGCGGGAAACTATGATGAGAACAGCAGTTTCTATAAAAGACAGAAAGCATTGCTAGATGTGATCGATTATCATATCTATGAAGATAAAGAAGGGTTTCAGGCTGCGTTGAAGAAATCAAAGACAGATTTCGTAGTAACACAGATCGGGCTGGTTGACCATGATTTTCTGACAGAGTGTGGTTGTGAACTGATCGCACAGACGGAATCCTGCTACATTTACAGATTTGATTATAGCAAGCCTCGTAAATAATGCATATTGATCCGGCTCATCAGAGCGTGAAATTCTGCCAAGCTGTTTCAAATGCATTAATTAAGAAGCGTGCTATGATCGAAATATCATATATCTTACAAGAGAAGGAGAAAAGAAATGAAAAGTAACATAAAAAGACTTTCACTCTGCCTTTCAGCACTGATGCTGCTGATACTGGCAAGTCCGCTGACTGTACTTGCAGCAGAGGAAGAGGTGGCTGCATCTGCGAAATTTTACGGCACATTCTGGTCGTTGGTTCCGCCGCTTGTTGCCATTGCACTGGCACTGATCACCAAAGAAGTATACAGTTCACTGTTTGTAGGAATACTGGTTGGTGCACTGTTCTACTCTAATTTTAATTTCGAAGGAACAATCCTTCATATTTTTGAAGGCGGAATGATCAGCGTTCTGACAGATTCTTATAATATGGGTATCCTGATCTTCCTTGTTATTCTGGGAACCATGGTATGCCTGATGAACAGGGCAGGCGGTTCCGCAGCATTCGGACGCTGGGCCGGTAAGAGGATTAAAAGCAGAGTTGGTGCGGAACTCTCAACCATCATTCTTGGTATACTGATCTTTATTGACGATTATTTTAACTGTCTGACAGTAGGAAGCGTTATGCGTCCTGTGACAGATAAGCACAATGTGTCCCGCGCAAAGCTGGCGTACCTGATCGATGCCACAGCAGCACCGGTATGTATCATTGCACCGATTTCTTCATGGGCTGCGGCAGTCAGCGGATTTGTAGAAGGAGAGGATGGAATTACCCTGTTTGTACATGCAATTCCCTATAACTTCTACGCACTGCTTACGATCTTCATGATGGTGGCAATGGTTCTTATGAAAGTAGAATTCGGAACAATGGGAGTTCATGAGACAAATGCTTTAAAAGGTGATATCTACACAACACCTGCACGTCCTTATGCAAACGCGGCTGAAGATGAGAAAAGTAATCCGCGTGGCAAGGTGATCGATCTTCTGATCCCGATTGTAAGCCTTGTAATATGCTGCGTAATCGGTATGATCTATACAGGTGGTTTCTTTAGCGGAACTGATTTTGTAACTGCATTTTCACAGAGTGATGCATCTGTGGGACTGGTGCTTGGAAGCTTCTTCGGACTGGTTATCACGATTGTTTTATATCTGATACGTCGTGTTATGAATTTCAGAGACTGTATGGCGTGTATTCCGGACGGATTCAAGGCAATGGTACCTGCGATCCTGATCCTTACTTTTGCCTGGACATTGAAGGCCATGACAGACAGCCTTGGTGCATCTGTATTTGTATCTGCAATTGTTAAAAGCTCTGCAGGCGGGCTGATGAATTTCCTTCCTGCAATTATCTTTGTGATCGGGGCTGTTATCGCATTTGCAACAGGTACTTCATGGGGAACCTTTGGTATCCTGATTCCGATTGTTGTTAATGTATTCTCAGGAACAAATCATGAACTGATGATCATCTCTATTTCTGCATGTATGGCAGGTGCTGTATGTGGAGATCACTGTTCACCGATTTCCGATACAACCATCATGGCATCAGCAGGTGCACAGTGTGAACATGTAAATCATGTCAGCACACAGCTTCCCTATGCAATGGTTGCAGCAGCAGTATCTTTCCTGACTTATATTATCGCAGGATTTGTACAGACAGCATGGATCGCACTTCCGGCAGGAATCATTCTTATGGCGATCACCCTGGTGATCATCCGATTAAAATTCGACGATCTGAAAATGTAAATAAAACCGGGCAGTCAGCACAATGCATGACTGCCCATAATTTTTGACTTGTAACAAAATAATGCATCTTTTGTAACAAAATAAAAAACTTTACTTTTTTCGGTAATTATGATAATATAGACCTTGTATTAAATAAATTATATAAATCCTTTGAAAATCAGATTTTCAAGATACGCGCCTGTAGCTCAGTGGATAGAGCAGTGGTTTCCGGTACCATGAACAACCGACTTAGAGCCTTATAAAACAAGCACTTCTTAAAAACTTCACCCTTATTTCACCCTTATTAAATCGAAAAGAGGTAGTTAAAAAATGGCAAGAGTAATAAAAGTAGAGCTTACATCAGAAGAAATTAAGGCACAAATTACATCTATAGAAGAACAAATTACTAAGCTTACAGAAGATATCAAAGGCTTGAGAGTGCAGAAAAAGAATCTTTCTAAAGATCTTGTTGCAGCAGAGAAGAAAGAAGCAGCCGTAAAAGAAGAACAGTCTATGAAAGATCTTGCCAAATTACTTCGAGAAAAAGGACTTTCTGTAGAAGACGTTCGGAATATGCTTGATAAAGAATCAAAGTAAAAAAATGGGTAGCCAAGTATAATGCTTGACTACCCATAAATTATAGTACATTGTCTTTTGTATATCTGACTTCCAGAGATTCAATATCTGGAAGTAATTTCTCATGATAAATATCATTTCCACCAGCCTTTTCATAAAGCTTTCCCATCTCTAGGAATGTCTTTAATCCATCCGGTGTGATGTATCCTTGTGCCATAAAGTCTCTATGCATTCTCCAGAGAGAACTTCTAAATGATGCTACAGTACACTCATCTTGATTAGTTATAAAGTTCTGCATCAAAGTTGTAAGATCAGTAAGCTGTGTGCTCAGAGTATTTTGATTTGTTCTCAGATCATCTCTGATATTAATGGACTGGTCATGATAATTATGTTGAGACTGCTCAAAATCAGCAATTTTCTGTTCCATATCAGACAACTTCTTCTCTAAAGCTTTCTTCTGTAGAGATGCTTTTGTTTCGAGACCAAGAACATCAAGAAGTTTCTCCCATCCAGCTTTTAAAGCTATAACAAGCATTGCACAAAGAAGTAAAGATATGATCACATTGATCTCACCAAACTCATGGATTTTCTGTATCTGTTCAATACCCATGACGTACCTCCTTATGCCTTAATGATATATTTGGCTGATACATAGCCAACATATTCTTTTTTAGTGATTGATACTTTGTACCATCTGTCACCTTTAGTATCTTTTGTAACTCCGAGGACATTAATAAGATTGTCTTTATTTAACATCGGATACTCTGGAAGTAACGGATGTTCAGTACCGGGTTTTTTGCGAACATTCAATTTACTTGCAGTTACTTTTCCTACAAATGGATATTTTTTTGTAGTTGTTGCAGCAGGAGTATTAGGATTTTTAATGTTAGATTTTTCTACATACCCTATATATTTTGCAGCGATACGAACCTGATATCTTGTACCAGATTCACCGATGATATCCACAAGATTACCTGCATTAAGTTTAGGATATGTACTTAACTTAGAAGCTCCTGTAGCGCCTGAGAATACATCTGTTCCATTAGCTGTACAAGAACCTACCCATGCAGTATAAGATGGCTGTACAGGTGCAGGAGATGATGTAGAAGAGGTGTTAGAAGTTAAGATGGATGTGACAATAGAATAGTCTGGACGACAAAACTTTGTCCCAGGGAGATTTGAATTATAATAACTCTTAGCATAAACTCCACCACCATTTGGAACAATAGAAGAGCCTCCTGAAGTGTTACCTTCAATAGTATAAAATTTATCTCCTTCGACTTTTGTTACTAATCCAGTATGAGCGAATGTACCATTACGATAGAAGATTACAATGTCTCCTCGCTGTGGATTTGCATACTTTGTGAAGAGATTTCCAAGAGTAGGACAATATACATAAGGCCAATGTTTAAGGAGTTTTTTAGCTACATCAAGACCGAATGTTTTCATCATGCACCAACTCACAAACGCTGCACACCAAGCCTGTGCCTGATACTGAGGATATACGTCTCTCCAGTATTTAGTGTAGTTATTGTAACCTGCATTTGCAGTTTTATCATCAAGCTGAGAATTAGATTTCTTCTCTAAATATCCAACCTCATTTTTAGCGCAAGCAATAAGAGCATCAATAGCTTTATCTTTATTCATAGTATCACTTCCTTGTGTAGTTGTTGGTTTGAGAGAGTTTGTAGAAGTAGTAGAAGATTTAGAATAGTCTTTATAGAATACACTTCGATCGGTTTTTGTTGGAATACCAGGAATGGTTGCCTTACTAGAATATTGCCATCCAATAACACCAGTAGAAGCAGGAACTCTTAATCTTTCCTGTAATTCACCGGTATCATTATTAGGATATCGAGCAACCCAACAATCATACTTTTTAGCACCTTCTGGTAACTGGTTCTGATACCAAGAATAGCCGCAATAAATACCAAATTTATATCCAGCTTTGACAATAATAGCTCTAAACGCTTCGATCATTTTCATCATTAAATTGTCAGATAAATTCTCCTGACATTTATCCTCTATATCAAGAAACACTGGATAATCCAGTTTTCTTTTATTCAATGTTTTAATAACTACATTTGCTTCATTTTTAATCTGAGCAATAGTAGTAGCATAGCTGTATTTATAGACTCCAACAGGAATTTTATTCTCAATACAGCCTTTATAATTAGGTTCGAATGTGCTATCAATAATATTTCCTTTTTCTGTGATTCTTAGGATAGCGAAGCCCATTCCATAACTAGCAACAGTTTTCCAGTCAATGCTTCCATTCCATCTGGAAACATCAATTCCTTTAATTTCTGCCATAATATCAAGCCTCCTTTTAGTCAATAAAAAAGAGAGGCTTTTAATCCTCTCTTTCAAGTTCTTTCAACATATTAAGTTCTGATTCAGAAATAATCTCAAGCGCCCATTCATCTGGCACATAGTTTTTCATTCGCTTACTCATATTATTTTTTCTATAATATTTATTCCAGAAATACAGATTCCCAAGAGCACGAGCTTTATGCATAACACATATATAAGTAGCTTTTGAGTCAGGAGTACCATTCACTTGATAATCATAACCAGAACAATTAGAACATCCTGCAGCTATAGGACAATAGAAACATTCATCTGTACTCTGTGTCCTTCTATCTATTTTTGCCATACAATTAATTCTGCATTTATAACATTCTGTGCATCCTATACCATTATCTACATCACCAATAGAGTACGGTTCTTGCTCTCCATTAAGAGAAGATTCCATATATCTGATACATGGAAATATGCGACCTTGAGGATCACAAGCAATCATTGAATTACCAACGCCTCCACACCAACTTTGTAAATCATCAGGATCTTTAGGCTGAAAGAAGTCTTCATTATAAAGGGAACAGAAGAAATCACGTTCAAAATCAAAATTCTGTTCCAAGAAATAATCAGATATGCGTTTCATTTGATCGTAAAGAACAGTTGCATGTACAGGTGTCCAACCCTTTTCATATACACAGTTAGCATTAATTTCATCATACCCAAGATCAACCATATGCTTAATAGCATCGTATAGAAAGCTGATATTGCCCGGAGCAATTGTGATCTTGCTTCCCATATGATTTCCACGTTTCATCCAATCTGACGCAGCATCGACAGCTATGTCATAACTTGGACCACCATCTGGAAAAACTCGGCAGGAATCATGTAATTCTTTATTCCCATCAATAGTCACTGAGAAAGATAATCTATTGGCCCACTTACGAAGAAATGCTTGTACTTTTTCGTCTCTGTATAAAACACCATTTGAACAAATAGAGAACATAGTTTTCATGGCCCAAGGATGATCCAACTCTATGAGTTTATCCATAATATAAGTACAGATTTGATCTATAAGCTCTATCTCAAGAAAGGGTTCTCCTCCAATGAAATCTACAACCAATCCAGGAGATTTCTCTGGATTGATATAAGATTTAAAACCTTTTTCACCTGATACAACTAAATCAAAGAATTTCTTAGCTGTTTCAAACGACATTCGATTTTTTCCTTTGTGTCCTTGGTAACAATATAGACACGCAAGGTTGCAATCATCAGTTACTTGAAAAGTGATACTCTGTGTTAATATTCTTTGTCCGTCATCGGTTTTTACCTTCTTAGATGGATAAAGTCTAGCTATCTGATCCGAATATTGTTCTGTCCTTTTCATGCTATCCCCTCTAATTCTGGAATCTCACAATTACATTTAATAGTAATAGTCATTTCATCAGAATTATTTGGAATAATCCAACTATACTGATGACCTTCGAGGCATTCTGGGATATATTCCTTTTCCATCTCATTTGCAAGAGCAGCATACTTTCTCTGTAATTCTGCACCACGTTTATTGTAAGACATAAGAGTATCTCCATTGATGAGTTCTAAATCGCTTGGATGTGATTCAATAACTCTCTGTACAATGTCTTTTACGAAGTTTAATTCAAAATTAACTCTTTCAAGCTCTGTAGCTTTTTCTTTATCAACCTTTACGATTATTTTTCTCATATCCTTATATTCCTTTCATTCTTAATTATTTATCAGAAGCTGTTTCCGTTTTTTCTTTAGTTTCTTCTTTAGTTTTTTCTGTTGTTGTTTCAGTGGTCTCAGTAGGAGCTATGGTTTTATCTGTAGCTAATGAGATATTAATAACACTTCTTTCATTGGAGATTTCTTCTGAAATACTCTCAATTTTCATTCCAGTATAATCTTTCTGGGTATTCCCATAAATAATTCTAAAACCAGTTCTATTCTCGTCAGTGATCATATCTCTGATTGTATTCAAGGATTTATCAGAGTTGAAGATAGAAATAGTAGCCACGATATTTCTATTCATATCATTTCCCAACCCATCTTTATATCCTTCATATGAATATGTATCGTTAGCACGAGTAATAGTTAGTTCTTGTCCATCTTTTAAAATAAGTTTCATAACAATTCCTCCTGTAATTTAAACATGGACCAAAGCATTACACTTTGATCCATGATCCGTTTTGTTTTACAAATATTTTTCCTGATTTACGGGTGATTCGACAGAAACCATTTCCGGTATGCCCTGTTTCATTTGTTCCATCAGGTGATTTAAATGATTGATTTCCTGCTATAGTTTGCGCATTGGTAAGGTAGTAAGAAGAATTTACATAGTTTCCGTCTGGATAGTTTACAGCAGTTTCTGCTGTATAAACGTAACCAGAACCGCCTCCACCACCTCTATCATCATCACCAGATCCGTCTGGATAAGAACCAGAACCACCATACCAGCCGCCTCCACCGGCACCACCATAACCTGAACTGGCATAATTACCGTTTCCTCCGAATCCAAATCCTGCATAACAAGAAGCAGTATCATAAGATGCATTTGTTGATCTTGTAGTTGTCAGCCATGTATTTCCAGTTTGTGTTCCTCCGTATCCACCAGAACCACAGCTTTCAGTAGTAGATCCACCTTTAAGACCTCCGCCGTACATTCCTTTTTTATTTGTCGCACCGTCAGAACCTCCACCGCCCGCAACGATAATACGAGCGTACAGAGAATCTTTACCAATTCTTACATCGGTAGCTCCGCCACCGCCTTTATAATCATAACGATGACCACCACCATTAAATCCACCTTCGTAAATACTTGAATTATTAGACAGTCTTGTAGTTGAAGAATTTCCTGCTCCACCTACATATATGTATAAATCGGTAGACTGAGTAAGAGTTAATGTTCCAACAGAATATCCTCCCTTACCACCATAATCGGAAGAAGATCGGTAACCACCTTGTGCTCCCCAACACTCTATAATATATTGTCCTCTTGGAAGTGATATAGCTTGAGCTGTTCCTGTATAAGCAAAATCCATTACAGCATTAGCGCCAGCATCATAAATTTTATTGTTCATCTTCATAAATACTGGAGCTGCTTTTTTAATTTCATTATTCATTTTACAATGTAGAGTTTTCTTTTTGATATAACAGGTAATCCTACAATAGCCATTATCAGAATGACCTGTTTCTGTAGATCCAGAAGGAGATTTAAAAGATTCATTGCCAGATAAATTAGAAGCATCAGAAAGATAGTAAGATGAATTTAGAAGACAGCCTTGAGGATAGTTAGAAGCAGAAGAGGAAGTATAAACGTAACCTGAACCACCTCCACCACCACCATCATCATCTCCAGAACCATCAGGATAAGTACCTTGTCCACCGTACCAGCCGCCGCCACCAGCTCCGCCGTAACCTGAAGCGTAATAACATCCAAAACCACCGAAACCAAAACCAGCAGCACAGTTAGAAGAAGAATTTGTGGTGCCTTGTGAATTAATAGCACTTAAAGATGAATATGAAGTAGTTTGAGATCCACCATATCCATATGAACCACATCCAAAATTACCCCTAGCACCAGATACGCCGCCAGCATATCCGCCACTATATCCAGAACTACCATCAGAACCACCACCACCAGCAACAATTACTCTTGCATATAAAGAAGCACTTCCAATACGAATATCAGTAGCGCCACCACCACCTTTATAATTGTATCTATATCCACCACCATTGAAACCTCCGGGATAGATTGAATTTGATGCTGATGTAACAGAATTTCCAGATCCACCAACATATATGTATATAGTAGTTTTTTGAGTCAATGTTAAAGTTCCTGTAGAATAGCCACCTTTTCCACCATAACTAGAATTAGAACGATAACCTCCCTGTGCTCCCCAACATTCAAGAACATATTTTCCGGGTTCGAGGGTTACAGATTGAGCTTTACCTGTATAAGCAAAATTCAATACACTCTTTTCCGAGTTTCCACCGTACACAGAAGATACAGAACAAATAGCAGTACAATTGTTATCACATGAAGCTTCACAAGAAAAGCCGCATGAGTTATCACAAGAACCACCACATCCACCTGTACAGGTTCCTTTACATCCGCCAGTGCAGTCATTGGCGCAAGTGGTGGTGCAAGTAGTATTACAAGTGCCAGAACAACCACCAGAACAGGTAGAATCACAACCATAACAACCAGTATAACAACCGGAATCACAATTTCCTGAGCAATTACTTGAGCAAGATCCACCACAACTGGTGCAATCGTTGGCACAAGAAGCAGTGCAAGTATGCTCGCAATCATAAGCACAAGTAGCAGTACATGCAGCATTGCAATCATTAGAGCACCTTTGAGCACAGGCGCTTGTACAGTCTCCATCACAGTTGTTCCCACAGCCAGTGCATCCGGTTACACAAGCACTTGTACAAGCTCCAGTACAGTCATTAGCACATTTGGCAGTACAGTCAGAACAAGTACTTCCTGAACCTCCCTTACAAGTTCCATCACAATATCCAGAACATCCACCAGTACAGTTAGTAGAGCAAGAACCACCACAAGAACCACCACATCCACCAGATGATGAATGAGTGCAGTCAGTAGCACAAGAAGTTCCACATCCATTACTACAAGCCATAAGCCTCACCTTCCTTTCAGTCTTTTATTCATAAGTAATCCAAATATCTCCATTCTTTCCGTCACTAGCTGCAGGTTCCGTTGTTGAAAGATGAATACCTATTTCAGCTAACGACCAACTTACGTTTCCAGATCCATTTACAGATTTACTTGTATTTCCTACAGTAACGGTTCTTGTTGTTCCCCAATTAGCAGTAGTAATATTAGCTGTACCATCAAAATTCGTACCATTAATAGTTCGTGCGGTTTTTAGTTTTTTAGCAGAGCCGCCACTACCTGTTCCGTGAAATATAATCGGCATAGTTAAGCCCTCCTTTTATAAATCTATGTGTTTCCAACCAGAGTTCGTTTTTACGTATAATCCATATTGTGTTGGGTTCAAATTTGTAATTCTGCAGAATCCATTGCCTGTGTGACCAGTTTCTGCTGATCCTGTAGGAGAAGTAAAAGAAGTGTTTCCTGCGATAGTCTGAGCATTTGTGAGATAATGAGTAGAATTTAGTAGACATCCGTTAGGGTAATTTTTAGCTGTAGAAGAGGTATAAACATATCCTGAGCCTCCTCCACCCCAACGTCCATCAGAGTCAGAATCACTGTCATAGGCTCCGCCGCCACCGTACCAGCCACCGCCTCCACCACCACAAGAGTAGCCGGAAGCATTTCCGCCTTGACCAAAAGTAGCCTGAGTGCCTGTACTCCAAGTTATACCACCTGCAGTTTGTGAGGCACTACCGCCAGATCTATTTTGACCAGTAGTATAAGAACCGGTAGTGTTATTATAATAGCCATCTCCACCATATTCTCCACCGCCACAACCACAAGGATTAGCATTGGCACTTGTTACACCAGCTCCGCCGCCACCTCCGGCTACGATAACTCTTGAATATAGAGAATTTTGACCTATACGAACATCAGTTGCTCCGCCGCCACCTCTACCAGAAGAAATACCAGTTCCTCCACCATTGAATCCTGCAGCAGTAGAAGAGGAAGATCCAGCTCCGCCAACAGATATATAAACAGTAGTCGTTTTAGTAAGAGTAATTGTGCCTTTGGAGTAACCACCATATCCGCCAATGCAACCACTGTAAGTTCCTCCTTGACCACCCCAGCATTCTATTGTATATGTACCTGGTTTTAGAGTCTTAGATTGTGTAGAACCTGTGTAATTAAAATCCATTATGTCATTATTAGCATGAGTAAGGTATATTACATCTGTTAATTTAGTGATTCTTACGTAGCCATTACCTGAATGGCCTGTTTCTGTACCACCTGTTGGTGAAGAGAATGATTGGTTGCCAGCAATGGTTTGAGCATTAGAAAGATAATAAGCAGAATTTAATAAACATCCAGAAGGATAATTTGAAGCAGTGGTAGGAGTATAGACATAACCTGATCCACCACCAGCAGAATCACAATGTAATCCACCTCCGTACCAGCCACCGCCTCCACCAGGCGCTACATCTGTAGAATTACTGGCTGATGCTCCACATCCGAATTTAGCTTGGACGGAATACCTATTAGGTTCCTCTGATGATCCTCCTGTACCAAAAGTAGTTTGTTTTCCGCCAGTGCCATGATAAACGCGGTTTGATAATCCATCTTGTCCTGTAGTACCTCCGCCAGCACCACCATTAGCTGCATTATTACTAACGTCATATCCTGCAGATCCTCCGCCGCCTGCAACAATAATTCTACTTAATAGTGAGTTTGTATCTCGAATGTTATTTATAAAATAAGATGAGTGTGAAAATACAGGACTCATTAAAGAAATATCAGAAGCTCCACCGCCTCCGCCACCTACGCCAGAGCCGTTAGTACCATAACCATCACCGCCGCCATTAAAACCACCAGCAGTTCTAGTATTAAAGACGCCATTTTGACCTTGCCCTCCTACTGTTATATATATAGTGGTATTAGTTGAAACATTTAAAATACCAGTAGAATAGCCACCTTTTCCACCATTACCATAAGTTCCGTTTGATTGATTGCTATTTCCACCTTGTGCTCCCCAACACTCAAGTTTATATCTACCAGGAGTCAATGTAGCAGTCTGGACTGATCCAGTATAATCAAAATTCATAACTGCACCATTAGAATTAGCAGAACCAATACCGTACATTTTGTTATTATTTAATTTGAAATAGAATGCAGTAGCCTTTTTCATTGAATTGTTTATTCTGGTATATAGTGCCGTATTCTTGCATTCAATAACAGTAATTCGACAATAGCCGTTACCAGAGTGCCCTGTCTCAGATGAACCTGTGGGAGAAACAAAAGAATTATTGCCTGCTATGGTTTTAGCATCAGACAAGTAATAAGAAGAGTTAAGTAAACAGCCTGATGGGTAATTAGAAGCCGTAGAAGAAATATACACATATCCAGAACCACCGCCACCAGGAATATTTTCGGAACCGCCACCATAGCCTCCATACCAACCGCCGCCACCGCCACCGCATTCTCCAGAAGTATAACTAGAAGCAGCTGCTTGTCCAAATCCGCTACCACTTGTTGCAGTACCAGCGCTAGCACCAGTTGAAATTCCGCTTACGCCACCACCAGAGCCACCATTCCCATCATCAGATGCTCCACCGCCACCACCAGCTACGATAACACGAGCATAAAAAGAGTCTTGGTTAATACGTATATCAGTAGCGCCAGCACCACCAGAGCCACCATGATTCGTTGAACTCCAATCTCGACCAGAGCCACCGCCGTTAAAACCACCAGCTCTAATTGCACCAGATCCAGAAGCTTCAGAACTTACACCTCGACCACCAACATAAATATATAAAGTAATTTTAGTATTTAGAGAAATGGTTCCAATAGAATAACCACCTTTACCGCCAGTATATGAATTGTCAGTACATCCATTTCCACCCTGAGCACCCCAACACTCCAATTTATATATTCCTTTAGGCAATGTTATACTCTGAACAGCACCAGTATAATCAAAATTTAAAATATCACCAGTTTTAATATTACTCATCGCCATACACCACCCACATATCACCAGGTTTACCATCAGTTGTCTTAGGTTCTTCAGTAGAGAACGTCACATTCCTTAACTGAGATTTCATAATATCTGACTGATAAGCAGTTACAGCTCCATTAACGACCGGTTTATTCTGTAATCCATTATAATCAGTTGTACCCGGATCACCTTTATCTCCATAAACACCTATAACTGTTGGAGTAGTGTACAAATGATTATTGTTTGTCAAAACAAATTCATGATAACACCACAAATATTTGTTTGTAGATGTCATAACCTGAGCAGAAGTCGCCCACCCAGTAGTTTCCTTAGTAACACTTTGAGATTGAGAACTAGCAAGATAATGAGGGATAACACTTGATATGCCGACTCCCTGATCACCTTTAGGTAATGTAAAATTCAATATAGCATCTGTATCAGTGCCAGAATTAGTTACTGCAGCTGAAGAACCAGTTTCGGCAGTACCAATTTTAATAGTTGCATTCTTACCAACTCCGGCAAGACATTGTTCACCTTTATAAATTGCCATGTTATCGCCTCCTTTTATAAATCATTTCTTATAACAATAGTAATGGGAATATCTACAGTTGGTTTCTCGGTTGCTTTTATAGTAATTTGATTTGTAGTCTGTCCTCCGTCAGCTAACATTGCATTTTGGTAAGCTTCAATAGCAGCAGATGAAGCATTAGAAGCATAATCTATTTCTACAATATTTGAAGAAGTTACTCCAGATACGGATAATACATAACTATATGGGGCAGAAGATCCAGTCCATTTACTTGCTGTGAGAGTAGTATTAACAAGTGTACTTTTCTTTGCATATGTTTTTTCTGATTTAGTACTTGAAAACGTACTGTTGGCTGTTACAGATGAGTCGTTAATAACATTTACAGAATCATATTCATCAATAACATTGTAATAGGTATTTGCGTTTAAAGTTCCAGCTTTCTTTTTTGCAAGATAATCAGCCTTTGTAATTTCAACAGGAACATTAAGTCCCATCTGAGATAAAGTAATGTCGGCAGTGCCATCGAATGAAGCACTACCAATCTTTCTTGCAGTAGCTAATTTTACAGCTGCGTTCGCATTTCCACCGGCTGAAGATGATCCAGCATAATTATGTGTGTGTCCAGTAGCAGATTTTCCATTTAGGGCAGTTGTAATAGCATTTTGAGTCATGGTACCATCTGTAGCCGACCCAGTTTCGGTATAAAGCTTAGTTATTCCTAAGTAACTTGATGTACCTACAGAATATGTCGTATTTGTAGGGATTACCCATGCACCATCTGCACGAAGAAATTTTAATTGTTCTCCTATATTAGGTGCAGGAACAAGACCAGCACTTCCGGCAGCAGAAGAAGTAGCACCTTTCATGTTTCCATAAGTATGATCGGTAAATAATGCATCTGCAGGCACTGACTTACCAAGTGTATATGAACAAGCTACTGGTTTACCACCTGAGAAGTATACAGGCTGAGTTGCACTTCCAGCTGTGGTAGTATCAAGTTTTACTGCAGAGTTTGCAGATCCACCAGCGGATCCAGAACCAGCATAATTATGAGTATGTTTAGAATCTGCAAAATCGGTTGTAAGTTTATGCTGAATCATATTATTGTTTGCGACTAACAGCCATGTATCTTTAGTATTCGCGGTAGTAATATCTAATGTATATCCATTCCATTTAGTCGAATTACCGGCACTATTCGCATAAGATGTTGAACCAGAGTCAACACCAGAAACTATATTTGTATATGCCTGATTATGAAGTTTTGTGCCAGCAGCCGCAATAGTAACATAACACTCAGTAGATGTTTTTGCGTCTGTTGTAGTGGTACCGCTTACTTCAGAAGAATTAATCATTACCCAAGTTCTGGTGGCATTGCCACGTGCTCCACTCGCAATTGCGCGGAAATATGTCCCCGCATAACTACCACCGGTTTTAAAGAATGCATCAGCATAGGTCTTTCCAAAGACATTATAAAGACCAACTTGAACACTATCTGCATTTAATCCACAACGAACCAACCATTTTACTTCGACAGAAGATACAGAACTGTTATTATTTGTACGCAATACAATTCGTACAATACCAAATCCACCACCGCTATAATCTTGAGAAATAAAGAATGTGGTAGATCTATCTGAATAGCTTGATGCAATAGTATCAAGTTTTGCAAACCTATGAAATGGATAATTATTTTTATCACCGACACTCGCAGCAGAACCATAAAATCCAATATTTGCTGATGAGTTTGATGATCCGTTATAATTAAAACTCATAGTAATATCGGTACCACCAGATACTGTTCTAGTAGTTGATAGTTTAGCAGCGCTATTAGCAACCCCACCAGCACTTGAAGATCCTGCGTAATTATGAGTATGACCAATACCAGATTTACTATTTAATCCATCTGTAATAGCTTTTTGAGTCATAGTACCGTCTGTAGCAGATCCTGTCCCAGTATATAATTTGGCTAAACCAGGTGTAGAAGATGTACCTGTAGAATAAGTAGTATTGGTATCTTGTCCTGGTATACCTAATGCTGTAATATCCGATTTAGTAACAGCTGTAGTAGCACTTACATGTCCTGTACCATCTACTGTTATTTTATATAAACCAGATGACTTAGCAGTATATCCAGGATGAGTATATTTGGTATCAGTAAGAATATCCTGAGACCAATTTCCCCAAGTTCCATTTCTACATACTCTTCTATAAGATTTATCATCAACGTATACAATCTGAGTATAATAATTTCCAGATGCACTGTGTACAACTATCATACCGAAATTATCTACACCGCTAGGTTTATTTGTTACCGAATTTCCACCACCTGCATTGTAAAATCCAGGTGTAGTAACTTTATCTAAATTTCCATTAGTTAAAGTAGTTATAGTAGCTTTGTTTTCATTTAGCCATTTACCTTGTGCTGCAGACAATGATTGATCCGTAGCTGTAGAGATAAGATTATTTTGAATCCCCCTCCATGTATCTTTTGCTGGAGGTGTATAACCAAGAGCGCCTGTTACATCGCCTTTTGTAAGTTCAGCTTTTGCATAAGATAGTTCAGACCATTTATGTGTTCCATCACCTACTTTATGTTTTCCAGACTTATCACTTGAAATAGCTACTTCTCCGCTTAAAAGAACCGGATTATTTTTATTCCAGTTAGCTTCTGTATCATATCTATGTTTAATTCGTATTTTTAAATTGTTTTCTCCCATTGCACACCTCCATTTTTATTTTCTATTTAAATAGACATAATCTATAATTTTCATATTTAATAAAGCAGTCTCCATCATAGAGACTGCTTTGCTTTTTATACAGATGCGCCACAATTTAAAACTAAAGTATTAGAACCGTTGGTTAAATAATCGGTATTCAAACTTTTAACACTAAGAGCAACATTTCCTCCACCATTGAATGCTACAGCATCAGCAACGGCACCTCCAGTAAGAGAGAAATTTCTTGATGCAGCGAGCTTTGTTGCAGAAGCAGCATTTCCTGTACAAGTAGCCGCAGAAGATGCAGAAGTTGCATGACCCTGTAAAGAACCTGCAAATGTAGTGGCAACGAGTTTGCCTGCTGTTGTATCAAGATATACACCTGTATCAAATACTTGTTCTCCGATAGAAGTTGTAGCAGAAGTAGTACCTGTTACATACGCTTTAGTGGTAGCATTGAGTGTATTTTTTACTTTTTGATCAGTTGTTTTATAACCTTTTTTTTCAACAAATGCTGCAACTGCTTGTGATGTTGGAAGTTTAGTAGAAGTAGAAGCGGCTTCGATAGAAGAATCTACCTGTTTTGTAGCAGCTTCACCTACTGTAATTGCTCCAGACTGAGCGCTTGTTGTAAGATTCTGTGTTGTAGTGGAATACTTAACAGTAGTAACGGTTTCATTACCAGATGGTACAACAATCCATTTTGGATCTTTTGACATAGCGACTACTAAGTCACCGACTTTAGCTGTTACAGCATCTCCTGTATAAGAATTATCAGCAGCTACAGAAACCTGAGTAATTACTTTATATGTATCACCGACTACAACAGAAGATGTAGGAAGAGCAGTAGCGGTACCATTAGTTCCAAGTGTTCCTTTGAACACCATTGCATCAGAAGCAGCAATAGAACTTGAAATTTTGGCATCTACATACTGTTTTGTTGTTGGCTGTAAAACATCAGTTGGATCGGCTGCAAGTGTTACTGTACCTGTGAATGTACCACCAGCTTTTGGCATAGCCGCATCTGCTTTTGTACCCTGAGCAGCTGTAGCGTAAGCACCTGAAGCAGTGTAAGCAGCGGAACCAAGTCCTTTAACAGCAATATCGTCAGTTGCTTTGCCATTAACTGTTAACTTGATTGTACCGTTGTTAGTTCCGGAAGTAATAGATACAGACTGAACTGATTTATCTGCTTTAGCACCCTGTGCAGCTGTTGCAAATGTCTCAGCGCCTTTAAATGCAGCAGAACCAAGAGCACCAGAGGCATGTGGAACTAACTGTCCGGAAGTATTTGTTACAACTGGAACATCGGCAGTTGTACCTAAAGCTGCTCCATTTACTGGAACATTCCCCTGTGCAGAACCAGCTGTTTTATAAGCAGCAGATCCCAATCCTTTTACTGCTATATCTGTTGCTGCTCCAGTTCCTGTTGTTACAGAGATTGTACCGTTCGCAGTGCCAGAAACTACTTTACGGACTGCGTTTGTAGCAAGAGCACCCTGTGCGGCAGTTGCATAAGCAGAAGTATTTGTATATGCAGCACTTCCTAATCCTTTTACCGCAATATTATCTGTAGTTGTTCCATCTACAGTCAGTTTTAATGTACCGTTGTTAGTACCGGAAGCAAGAGTTACGTTCTGTACTGAACCATCACCAATCAGTGCAGAGATTTCTTCTGGTGTCATAGTCGCATATGGCAATTCAGCAAATGTTTTAACCCCATCACCAATTTTAATTTTGTAAGCGCCAGATTCTGTAATTTCAATCGCTTGTTCACCTTTTAATAGAACAAGCGTAGATTTCGCCCAATTAGCGGTTGTGTCCGATTTAAGGGCAATACGAGTATTCAATGTCTGTGTAGCCATTCACATCATCCTTTCGAGCTACCGCATTGCATGATGAATTCCTTTTCAGGATCAAATGCCAATGCATAATATTTGATATTATTATCATCCCATCTATAGATTGCATTTGTGGTTGTGTCCACATAAATTGCATTTGTTTTACCAATTGTTGGAAACAATGTATAAGATGCATAAGGGATGACTTCTTGCTGATCAGCTATATATTTTTTAATATAATCAACAAGCTCAGTAAGACCTTGTAAATTAAGAAATTGTTCTTTCATTATCTGCACATCCCTTCGCTTTAATTAAAGCAAGGGGAGTAACCCCTTACTTTACGCACTAAATAAACCTTTGATAGACGCACTTGGAATTGCTTCGTATCCATCTCCAACAAGCCCCTTAAGAGCGGTGATATCAGATGTGTTCTTAGCAATCTTCGGTTTTTCAGCGGCAAGATCTTTTTCAAGAGCAGTAATCTTACCTTCGGCAGTATCCATTCTGCCTTTAACAGCAGTAATATCTCCAGCATTCTTTTTATCAGCAGCTTCTAATGTAGGTAATTTCTTTTCAATAGCATCAATTCTTCCTACAGCGGCTGTCAGATCTTCAGCTTTCGCATACTGAGAAAGGTCAGAATCTGCAAGAGCCTTAGAAACATATTCAGCAATATAACTTACGATATCTTTAGATGTTGCTGTGTTTGGGAGAGTACCGATAAGTGTTTTCAGCTTAGAGATATCCTCTTTATTGGTAGTAATCTGACTATTCATTCCTGCTGCATCAGATGCATGAGAAGAAATCCAATCAGAGATTTCCTTCAGTGTGTCATATGCTTCTGGGGCGCCGTTAACAATCTGAGCAACTGCATCAGAAACAGCTTTCTTTACGGATCCAGCCCCGGTTCCATTAAGAGTACTGATTGCTGCGGTATTAGCTGCAACACTTGATTTCAGAGCAGAATCATCATATGTGCCTGTCTTTACAGCTTCTTTAATATAAGAAACTACATCTTTAGCTTTAGCACCAGTAGGAATAGTACCAACATAAGACATTACTTCTGTTTTTGCTGTGTTAGCAGCTCCGGCTGCATCGAAATCTGTAGCCGCCTTTCCAGAATCTACAAGATTACCATTAGCATCAAGACCTGCAAGATGTCCGGAGATAGCTCCTTTTACCTTATCTGCTTTGCCTGTTGGCTGTGGAATAGTAATAGTAAATGCTGCTTCATCAATGGTTACGGGAGCAGTTTTTGTATAGAAATAAAGTGTGTATCCGTCTTCTGACTGGGATACTGTTTTAATTGAGCTTTTAACAGCTTCACTGATTTTTGTGTCAATCTGTACGTTATGCAGATTTAAGAACTCCTGAAGATTAGAAAGTGTAGCGAACTGTAATTTTGCCATAATTAATTTCCTCCTTGAAATATATTTGTTAAATCTTTAGAATCAATACCACCAAGTTTTCTTTCTAAAGCAGCGTCAATATGTTCGTCTAAAACATCCAGAACAGTTTCTTCAATGATATTTGAAACATATTCTTTTACAGAATCAGCACTTGCAAAATTCTGCTCATTGATCCAGTTTTCAGTGATATAACGATCAGTCGTATATTCACCATCCTGCTGAATGAAGTATAATGTAATAGATTTTCCTTGCATTTTTGTGATTGTTGTGCTGGAAGTATCAGCGTCATGAGATACAAGATACAGAACATCGTCTGCAGAAGATTGAACAGTAGTATTGTTTCCGCCAATGATAGATTGGCCTTTTACTTTATAAATACCATCATCGAGTGATGATATCTTTACTGGGACAACAAGAGTACCTATAAGATTTGTAATAGGCACATCAGATAATTTGTTATAAGACAAGCTATTAATATATTCTACGACAGTAGACTTGTCTTCAAGGTTACCAATAATATTATCCAGAAGTGTAGAGAGTTCAGAGGACTTAACATAATTATCCAATCCGATTGTTTTCTTGACTTCTTCAATAATATGATCTCTATCCTCATCTGTCATAGAGACATCATAAGAGAAGAGTAATTTATCTCCGGTGAAGAACATAAGATTTGAGCCAATGTATTTTACATCCGTAATCTGTTTGTCACCTTTGACATATTCTAATGTGTTGTCGATGGTCACCCATGCTATACACTTGCTGTCTTTGATATAGCAAAGTCCTGGATACTTTAAGACTCCACGCTGTAATGCTTTTTCTGCAATCTGTTTTGTAGATGCAGTAAACCAGGTTGGAATAAAAGCCATGTTTGTGATCACCTCTTTAATTTGTCGTATTCATATTTGGTTATTTCTTTGATTTCATAGATGTTGTTGTCTAGCGGAAAATTATATAAACCTTCAATGTGCCATCCATATTTTCCATCTGACGATAAAATAGCCTGCGCTTCTGTAATATCGCACAGAAGCAACAGACTATGTTTTTCTTGATATTTAATATACAATATATGATCAAGGACATCTACGATTTCATCATCTTTAATTACTTTGTAATACATGCGATATCCTCCTTAGAAGAGGGGATTGGTTACCCCTCACATGAAATTGAAAACATAAGCAGAATTCCTGCTGATTGACCGGGATAGCTAAATCCATATGCACTACCAGTTTCATTCACCGTATACATCCAGTTTGTTACTGTAGCATTAGGAGATCTGGTCCAATAAGATTCATACTCTGTAGGAGTAGAAGGTTTTGCTTTCTTTCTGGTATCATCATCTGTGAAATAAGCAATAGGAGCATTTGCTTCAGAAATATATGGTTCAGAAGTAGCAGTAGGATCGATTTCATACAGAGATGGAACATAGAATCTACAATTAGACACAGAAGTGTCATTAGACTTGTTTCCGACAGAAGAATATACTTTAACTGGTTTAATCAACGCTTTCCATAAAGGAGAGATTGCTTTAACCATACGAGTATTCAACCATGTATTTAATGTAGAATCAGCCCAACCTCCAGCATTTACACTCTTGTTACTAAAAGGTTTTTCTGTACCAAGTAGATTAGAAGCAACAAATGTAATGTTAGCTCTCTTTGAAGCAACATCAGATAAATAATATCCTTTAAACTTAGCCACTTCCATAGGGATTATTTCGTGGATCCATGCAGCAATATCCATACATTGTTCTTCGCCAAGATCTGCGTACCAGACTTTAGCCCAATGTACAGTGCCTTTTGCAAAATTTTCATATGCTCCGTCGTCAGCTTTAGAACATCCAAATACGAGAGTGGAACTATGCTCTGGAATCCGGATCGCATTCAGAGTAGTAGAAGATACTTCTTTTCCGGTCATGTTTGAATTGTATACATAAAGCTTCTGACTTCCAGCTTCATGACGGAATACAATAATCTCTCGGTTTGTTCCAGCAGATGGAGTTATACTATCAGTATTCCATGAGAAACGAGGTTCCTGAGAATACCAAAGTCTGAATCCATTTGAACCGTCACCCTGAAAACACTGAGCAAGAGTAGAGTTTACACTATTTCCTGAATCAAATTCAAAGTCAATAGCAATTGTAAAGTCTCTGTCTTTTTCCATGATTTTTAATCCGGTGTCAATATAGTTTGTTCCATCAAATTTAGTCGCAGCTGAAATAACTTCATGCTCTTCAATGTCGCCATAGCTATAATCAACACCAAGTTTGAAATCTAATGTATCTTTTAATGATAATGATTTTGCTTCAAGTCCCATTTTCATAAGAGTATAAAGCTCAACCTGTGTCATATTGGCCAGATCCTTACTATCAAAGTATCCATCTACGTATTCGCATGTTTCATATACTGCATTGATCGTTTTATTTCCATCGACAAATCCTGACTTATCCCATCCTTTAAACAGATTGTACTTATAAGCAGATTCCTCAGCAGTATATACAGGAGTATCACCTGTATATTTTACATAAGAACCATACTGGGCAGTAGATTCTTGAAGAGATAATCCTTTAGAAACATATTTTACAGTATATTCACGGATTTTACTGTCATATATAGCAGTAATAGTTCTGTCAGCAAAGATTCCTGTCATTGAACCTTCCCATCCTTTGAAGGTATAATCAAGCTTAATTGTGCTTTTCTTTGTAGGAATAGGAATCGGATTAACTTCTCTTGTAGTAGGATCAACAGCGTTTCCACCTTTATCTACGTACTGGATATCAAGGATAGTATTACTTTCATCATCATTTATAAATGTAACTTTGAATTGAGTAATGATTGAATCGTAAGTAAGAACAAGGTCTGTCCAGATTCCAGGTTCATCTTCAGAACCAACAAATTCTTTATATTCCTGCTGTCTGACTACAGGAACATGAACAGATCCAGTAAGAATTGACTGCTCAGTAGTAGCGCCATTATCATCAATACCGGCAAGTTTTGATAATTTCAGAAGAAGCGTAGTATCATCAAGATTCCATGAGATACCAGTAATTGTTACGGTACGAAGAGTATTAATAGCAGCATTTAAGATAGCAAGAGCATCTACGATAGAATTCTGACATACAAATGTCTGTAAATTATCGTATCCTGCAACCTTAAGATCAGTTAAGTCTTTGAGGTTCTTGAGTGTAAGAGTGTTGATAGAAGATGGGAGAGAAGCATGAGCAATCTTACCATGATTAGCAAATAATACAGATGTTACAATAGTTCCATCAGCATAAAGATTAATAAGATTTTCACATGCAGACAGGTTAACAGATCCTGTAAGATTTGGACAATTACGAATATCCAAAGTCTCAAGAAGAGTATTATTACCCATATTAAGAGATGTCATAAAAGTATTCTGATATCCAGCTGTATTATTACCAATGATAAGAGTTTTTAGCTTAGAAGCCTTTGAGAAATCATTATCATGAATATAACAAGCAGAGAGGTCATTTAATGCCTCGATTCTTGATGCAGCATAGATAAGAATAGCTGTATCATCCATATTTGTTAAGTCCGTAGTAATCTTATATTCTTGTCCGGCTTTTGCACGTACCTGAGTAGTTTCTGGTGAATTACCATAAAGTACAGAAATATACATATCAGAATAAGGAATGATCTTCAGAGTATAATCTGGTTTAACTACAACTTTCTTAGGTGTATTACATCTGAACATAATCTGATCAGACTTTACATCTGTATGTAAGAATTTCGTTCCCATATAAATATGCTGGTCACGTTCCCATTGTCTGAGATGATATTTTCCACGTCCATTCATCATCTCATTAAGGAATCTTACTGTTCCAGCACGATATGTTCTTATATACAATCTTTCATAGTGGATTCTCCACAGTTCTTCTGGGAACTGATTCTGCCATGCTTCATACTCATTGATTAAGTGGGAGTCTGACCAACAGTTAGAGTCTACAGACTGATACATGTTTCTTAATTCTTGTGTAAATACATCACGTATTCTGCACCACAATACAGATTCAGCAGCATTGAAAACATAACCAGATGAAGGATTTCCTTCTTCTTTATAGTCAGTATCTTCCTTACCATATGGGAATGACAGCTCACCTGAATTATTAATACCAAGCTGAGTGTCCATATCATATGCCCATAGATCAAATCTATAACCATTATGCAGAGCAGCCGCATCATCATCTATAGTATAATATTTAGCTTTATCACCCATAGTTGTAGCTTCTTCCTGAGTGATATAATGTTTTGCCCAATGTGGGAAAACATTCTTGGCTCTATTGTCAATCATACTATATCTGAGTGTAACTAAATAGAAATAGAGCATTGCATCCTGAATACACCAATCTTTCAAGCCATCTTTAAATTCTTTATCACTAGACGTAATTACAAACTCATAGAAGTCTCTCCAAATCTGTTTGTTATCTGTACGTATTTTCTTTTTTGCTTCATCAGAAGTAAGAGCAGAACCATCCTTAGAATCGCCGCAACAATCATATCTGAATTCAAATGATCCATCCCAGTTATTATACAGAGCATCATATGCTGTATTACCAGTTTTCCATTCAGCTTTACTGATAGGATATTTCATAGTTCCATCTTGGTTTGTTATACCGGTCTGGAATGCAGAGTTTGGAAGAGTATTGTCACTGATTTCAATACAGAATTCTTTCATATCCTCTGGATCATAAGCTCTTGTAATATCAGTCTTCTTTGAATCTCCCATATTACCGAGAGAGTAGAAGTGCCAGTCTGTATCCTGAAATTCTCTATGAGTAGTAATATCAGGATCAGATTCTTTAATAAAGATTACACAGTTGACAAATTCCATAGAGTTTTTAACTTTAGGATTTCTACGTACCGCAGGACTTTCATATGGTAAAAAGTCGTTGAATCTTTTCTGTCCTAATGCATTAGTTGCCATATTTGAAGATGCTACATTTACTTTAAAATTCCACCAATTATTTGGAACAGAGTTTCTTGTAAGACTAATCTTACCAGTTCCGTCCTCATATCTTGTACCATCGCCAAGAACCAACTCTGTCTTATAGTTAGGATCAAGAGGAATCTTACTATTGATCTGATGTACACCATCCGCACAACAAATAACATCAATATTTCTGGCAGCAAAACCATATTCATTACTTGTAGTTCCCTGTCCGGCGTGGAAACAATTAATAAATTTCCAGTTATCTAATTTAGGATCCCCATTCTTATAAATACATTCCATAGAAGTATTTTTAACAAAATCTTTCTTATCATTTGTAAAGTGAGGGGCTTCAATTTTTATAATTCTTAAATTCGGGCAAGCATTAGCTACAGAATCTGGAGTAAGAGCATTATTGTCATTGTAAATCTGGTTTCTATTATATCTTGCAATCATTTCATCTGAATCTCTAGCATCTGCAATAAAGTTAGCAAGAATGTCAGAATCTGTGAGAGAAGCAGAATAAGCTTTCATTCTATAAATCAACACATCACAATCCGGAGAACCGATAGTAATCGGAACAGGAGAATACTGGTGCAGTCTATGAGAATTATCATAAATAAGAGGTCTTCCTCCAACTCCGTCTTCATAAGTCATAATGATAGAAGTTGCAGATGTGTCTTTTGTATCAATTGTATTGATATTATATTCAAATTCAATAATATCCTCTTCGCTATATGGAAAATATAAGCTGTCAGTAGAAGTGTTCACGTATGCTTCATGAACATCCATTTTAATACCTACGTCAGAGCCTTCAGTACCATCAATACATGATAAGAAAGTAGCAGAAGCATTACGAACATTCTGAGTCTTAAATACAAATTTGAATTCAGAACCAGTCTGTTTCGGGTCTTTTCCGAAGAGATTATAATTAATCTGAGCAGTTGTTCCAGCTTTTACACAGAAATACTGGTTTCCAGAAGCATCAATCTGGTATCCACCATTATCCCAGTCAAAGTTATCTGATACTGAAAGAGTAATAGCAGAGTTATTTTTATCGGTCCAGAGTCTGTCGGTATCTCCATTGGATTTTCCAACAGGGTTAAAATCAAATGCTAAGTTAGCTGTGATTGGTTCAACATCAATATCAAGTTTAGTGATATTAACTGATAAAATCTTAGTCACTTTACGACATGAGATGGTCAGGTTATGTTTTCCTTCAGTGGATGACTTATAACTCCAGATTTGAGCAGAACGATTTACAGAAAGAGTGCTCTGTACTTTACCATCAATTGATAGTTTTACAGAGGCTGGATTGTGATCAGGATCATATACAACATATTTAATACTTGTTGCCTGGTACTGTTGTGCTGTAAATTCCTGTTGAGCACATCCAATAATAGGAGTTCTATTTGTAGGATCAACACAAATAATATCCTTACAAATAGTATTTGAGGTTATTTCTTTATTGTTAATTGTCGCAGTCATATATACTTTGAGTAAATGGCTGCCATGTTCCTGTTTAGGAATATTATAAGACATAATTCTACCGGAAGACTGAGTTTCAACAGTGCCTAAGTCTTTTCCATCAAGAATAAAATGAAGAGTCTTATTGACATTTCCGTAAGGTGTATACCTAAATACTACATCTGTATTTGTATATAACAAAGTATCATCAAATGTGCTTTCAAGTTTGAATTCTACAATAGTAACAGTCCATGTCTTAGTGGCAAGTGTCCCAAAACTGTCGGTAATAGTTAATCTAATAGTATTTGCACCGACATTAAGATATTCAGTGATATCAAAACTATTGTTTCCTTGCGCAGCCGTATTCGTAGCTACAATAGTATTACCAACTTTCCACACAGCAGTACCGGCTCCAGTTGTATCACCAGTATTATCTACAGATGAAAAACTATATTCAATAATTGCTTTTGAACCAAGTAAGAAAATAGCATCTGCATTTGTGATTCTTTCAATAGTAATAGTAGTAGTATCTGAGGAAGATCCTCCACCACCTTCAATTTTAAAGCTTTTCTGGATTTCTCCATCCTTTAAAAATGTAAAAATACTATTTTCGTATGTAACATCGTACTCTGCAGCCGCAGGATTTTTCTTGATTTCTTCAATGGCGGCCTTAACATCTGTAATATCTGTATTAATTCCTTCAAACTGAGTATCATAAGAAGTCATATTTTGTTTCAAGATATCTACAGCATTTTTGGCCTCATCAGATTTTGTAGCGGCACTTTCTACTTTCTTCTCAATGTTTGAAATAGTAGTTTTTATCTCTGAGACAGCAGTAGTATTGGCATTTACATTCTTTTCGATTTCAGTTTTAGCTGTTTCAAGTGGATCAATTCGATTAGAGATTACTGTATCTTTTTCGTCCATTTCTGCTTCAAGTTCCTGCTTCAATGCAGCTCTCCACTCAGCAGATGGCTCAATAGAACTAAGTTCTACAGTCTGAATAATAGTTTCTCCATCTTTAAATACTAATGAACCTTTTCCATTGACAACAGAATACTCAACTATGAGGTTTGCAAGACTGTTAATAGTAATAGGTTCTCCAATAGGTTCCGTTCCATCTTTAAACACTAAATTTCCAGTTGTGTTGTCATATTCAACTTTTAAGTTCTTCAAACTGTCAATACCGGAAATAGCAGTGTTTAATTCTTTGACTTTTGTATCAACTTCTGTTTTTGTATAATATGCTTTCAGAGATTCAGTTACTGTTCCATTAAGATCATTCATAACAGATGTTTTTACATCTGCCTTTATATCATCTACATTAATAGAGGCAGCAGAAGCCTTTGCTTCATCTGCGTATTGTTTTGCTTCGGCTACATGACCAAGAATCATATTTACAAAACTTGTATACCAATCTTCAGAAGGTTCAATGATTCCATCATAATTTAATCCTTGAAGAACAGTAAACTTACCATTTGGTCTGGTTCTCCAAATATAATTGTTTCCTTTTTCATTTACGCCAGTAGCCATAATTTCAAAAATTATATCTCCGGCATTTGCTGTAACAGCAGCATCAATCAACCAACCAAATCGAATATAAGTATTATTGGAAGCTACATTGATAACTGTCGCTACTTTACCCTTTTTCTCAGCTACAGATTCATACCTTATCTGGATGAGCATATCCATAAGATCCATACCATCCCAATATCTTGGAATCCTAAATGGCATATACTGGCTGTTTTCTTCCTGCATGATATTAATCTGTGTAGCATCAACGGCAATATTTTTTAAGTTATCCACTGTTGAATATGCATTGTCTTGATATTTGGTATATACTTCATAACGACCATCAGTACATAATGTATATTCCTCAGTGTCTACGGCTAACTCAGCACTCAAAGTCATTGCCGAATTAGCCGCAGCAGCAATTTTAGAATCTTTAAATGACATATCATGACTCCTTTACTTTAATAATTTATCCAGATCGACAACCTGATCAAGATGAACAACTCCATCCTGTGTGCCATCAGGATCTTTACCTGTCATATCTTCGGCTACCATAGCAGAAAGATCTTTTACAACGATACCATTTCCAGTATCTTCACCATTTCTGTCTGTTAAAGTGATTTTTCTGTTTTCTGTATTAAGACGAATATCTTTCACCATACCTTCATAAGTTGCTTTATTCTGAGCATTGAGATCTTTAATCATTCCTTCCATAGCAAGGAGCCTCTGATCAATTTCAGTAAACAATTCAGAAGGTTCATATTTATCAAATTGTACAAGTGGAGTAATATGAATAACACCTGATGTGGTTTTTCGAATATAAGAAGTGTACGTTCCATCTTCATTAGCAACAAGTTTCAAGAACGTGAAAGATACTTCGATATCCCCGGCTTCAGCAGTAAGTGCTGCATCGACAGGGATTAAATACTGGATATAATTCTGTTCATATTCAAGATTATTTATAATAAGTTGTGTCATTTTAATTTTGTCTGACACTGGGAGCTTATACTTCATATAAACAGTTGTATCTGACATATCAATCTGTTCCCGGTACATTTTACTTGTTACAATCTGAATCTTATCTACATAATTGCTTCTTTCCACAATTGATTCTTTGACTGTTGTTACAACAGTATTTTCATCTGTAATTTTTAGTGTATACATAACTGCCTCCTTCCTTATTTAGTCTGAGTTTTTTCTAAAGCTTCAATTCTAGTCTGTAGTGACTTAATAGTTTCCTGCAGTGTTGTGACTGATGAATTCGCATTATCAGCACTTTTCTTGATCTCAGCAGTATTCTGAGTCAAAGTAGTAATATTGTTCTGTATTGTTTCGATATTATTGGTCATGCTAAGTAATGATGTATTGATCTGTTCAATTGAAGTGTTAGAAGAAGAATCTGCAGACTGCAGATCAGAGATAGATTTCTGTACGGCAGTCATAGATTCTTTCAATTTATCCACATCAGCTCCCAGCTGAGTAAGTTTTCTTCCAACAACAAGGGCATCAGCGAATGCACCCTGTTTAGATAATGTCATATCTGATTCAGGGAGATTAGCCAGATAATTGTAATCATACTTAACAACACCAACAGAGGTTTGAATTCCCTGAATATATGTTGCCATTATTACTCACCTTTTTCTACAAATTCATATAGTACTGTCATATCAAGCATAGACAGTTTGTCTTCATTAGATTTAAGCATTTTCTTGAGAGATTCCTCTGGGATCATCTCAACATCAAGTTCACATGTTTTATCATAAATTTTCTGCAGACTTTCTTGGATTTCAGGAATGATTTTATCTTTTATGTCATCATTAAGAACACGATTTCCTGTTTCATTACCGTTTTCGTCAACAATAGGATGTGAGTTTTCCTCTGTAAAATAAGAATCAACTAACTCCTGCTCGACCTCTGAGATTTTATCTACCTGCGCCTTAAGAGCCTTTAGATTCATTGTATTCGCCCAGAATACATCAACATCTCCTGCGATTAAATCCGCACGACTCTTCATAGAATTTAATGTTTTATACATTGCCATAATGTCTGCATTTACAATAACTTTTTTCATAATCCTTGTACTCCTTTTATATTAATATGTAACTTTATTTTCTCTGACGAGTTCTTCAATAGCATCATTTAGATATGCTTCAAAGTCAGAATATAATGTTTCGATAGCCGCTTTAGAATCTTCTGTAATCAAAGCCTTAGCTTTATCAATAGCCATCTGTTTAGCAGTTTTCTGAGCTTCTGCATCAAACTTACCTTCCTTCTTCAAAGCATCTACATAAGTTTGATTAACTGTGAGTACTGCTTTACTAATAGCATCAGTAGCAGCGTCTATATATTTTACGAGCTGATCATTCTCCAAGTTCTTTTCCTGTTCTTTAATCTTTACTTTTAGGAAGAGGATTCCATAAGTAATAAGAAGTGGAAGAATACCAGTAATGATCAGATATAATACGTCCTGAATACCCTGTTTGATGTCCATAGTCATACCTCCATTCATCCTACAGCCTCATCTTCAGATACATGATCGAAGACTGGCCTTTCTTGTGATTCTAAATTGCACATTGCAGTATCATAGGTAATACCTCCGACCTGGTTTTCTTTACTAGCTTTGGCATAATATCCTAAAATTGTAGGAATCAACGCTGCCGGAATACCTATGAGCGCATACATATAACTCGTATCTCCGGTGAGACTTATCATATGTTCGCTAAACCAAAGAATCTGTAAGCAGATAGCAAAGACTACAAACACAATAAGCTTACTTGTATTTGGTTTTTTAAAATTGAATCTTTTAACCTTTGCTGCTTTCAGATTTCGTTTCATTTCAATCTGCCGATTTTTGGCTTTGATTTTCTTTAATTCAAGTTCATATTCTCGACTGGTCAAATATTTCACCTTCTTTGCATAATAAAAGACCACGATTGCTCATGGCCTCTTATTTATTCAGGAATAATTCCATATACGTATGTTTCAAACTCTGTAAAATCTTTCAGGACAGCCTCTTTATTTGTTTTAAATGCTTCACTATCCTGAATAGATTTATTGATATTTACATTTCCATCTTTACTAACAGATGCATTAAGATAAGCAACCTGCTTTGAGTTTTCACCTTCACCGATCATAACCTGACCGGATACATTTCTTGTTTCACTAATTTTTAACATAACTTTTCCTCCATTTTTTGTAGTCGTTGAGTAATGAGAGAGAGCTGTCCCTGGAGTATAAGAATTTCATTCTTAAGGGATTGATTTTCAGATTCGAGAGAATCAATACGATGATGGGCTTTTTGAGTCATGTGAGTATTGAGAGAAATGAATTCAAGGTAATTCATTGAATATTCATCAGTACGTCCAACAAAATTAGGCTTATCTAAAATAGCTTTTGTAACCATACTATAATTTTCTGATTCAAAATTATTTTCTTTTAAATGCCTTTCTGTTTCCCTTGCTCCAAATCCGAAATGTATTTTAGGTATTTCATCATCGTTTGGACGTTGTTTAAATTTATATTGAATTGGATTTAATGACATATAAAACTTGTCAATAGATGAAATAGTATTAATACTTTTAATATCATCTTTTATATACTCATCTGAACCACCGTTTAAAGCACCTGTATAATAAATATTCTTCCATTTATAGCTTGCATTTCCTAAATTTAAGCCCTCCATTTCATATGGACCGAAATATCTTGCAGATCCATTTGATGTAACTTCTGCATAACGATTTTTTTCACTATTATGATATATTTTCGTTACAGATGTATAATCTACAGATCCAGCTGGCCCACGTGGACCAGTCGCTCCTTGTGGCCCACGAGTACCATTTTTACCATCTTTACCATTGGTTCCGTCTTTTCCCTTAGGGATACTAAATTTAAATGTCAAAGTATCTCCTGCAGTGTTTACAGAAGTCTCTACTTTAGGATCATCGTTATAATTAACTTGACTAGCAGTTGCTTTGTAAGAAGCAATCTTTCCGCCACCAGAATTTAAAGATGTATATGTGTGTCCACCCATATGAATTGCGTTTACATACAAACAATTAAATTTATTATTTTTAGAACCAATATTCATGGTTGCGCTTGCGTCTCTTTTGATACTTGTTATAACCGGGATTCCGTTTGTATTCTCATCAGTTTTTTTTTCAGTATAAATATTATAAGGCATAATACACCATGTAGCGGTAACATCAGCATCTTGCTTATCTACGTTACCAATACCAATTGCACAACCACCTTCTGTATTTGGAAGCAACGTATGATTATGTCCATATCCATTATATGAAAAATATTCTCGATTATCATAATCAAGATAGATTGGATTTCCAGAACTATTAACTTCATATGGTGTCCATTTCATATTCTGATAAGGGATAGATCCTGTTTTAGTATCTATAACAAATTGACTTTGTACTAAACAATTGCTTTGTATTTGCATAGGCGCAGTAACAAGGAGAGTATCCCCCATGATTCGCAAAGTATTTCCCCCTCCAACATCTGTAGATATCATATATCCGCATTCATCACTTAGCCCGAATCTTAAATCACCGCTTGTAAGTCCCCAATTAGTAGCAGAGATGATTTCTCTTGAATCAGTAGGGTTACCGTTTACATCATTATAATAAATGCTATAACTTCTTTTTGCAGTCATTGTTCTTGCGGTTACATTTCCGGCGAAAGTACCAGAAGAAGCATAAATAGTTCCAGAAATAATAGCATTACTTGCTTGCAACAAACCATTTTTTGACACTTTAAATCCAGTTGCCCCAGAGGGTATTTCTTGATCTTCATTTTGAATAATACCAATTTTTCCATCAATAGTAATATATCCACTAAGATCAGATGGAATATTAGGTTTATCGTCAAGATCATTATAACTTAGTCCGTTAACAGTTGAACCTGGTCCAAGTGTAAGTGAATTAGCAATTATATCTCCTGTAAAGCTTCCTGAAGTAGCTGTAATATGACCTTTAAATGTAGCACCTTGACTATTAATGTTTAGGTAATCACCCCAATGAATACCATCTGGACTTATACTTATGCTTCCTTTATTAGCAGTTAAAGAATTACTTGAAATAATCCATCCACCAATAAATCCATCATTAGCTGCAATCTTACCTGTAAACTCACCTTGATTAGCATACATCTTACCGTTAGAATCAACCATAAAATTACCGTCACCAAGAGCAATGCCATTGATTCCTACATATACATTTTTATTCGTTGAAATAGAAGAGGGATATTGAGTAGGAAAATCTTTTAATCCAGAATACAATTTTCCAGCTTCAATAACGAAACCTTTTTCGCCACCAATATAACCAGAATTAGCAGAAATCTTTCCACCAAACTCTCCGTCACCTTTAAAATGAGCATTGCCTGAAGCATCTATACTAAAATTCTTCGAAGTAATAGCGCCGTTCTCCATGTCAATCAATGTTCCTGCCTGGGAATAAAGAGGAGAAGTGTTTGAAGGATCTTTGTAATTATTAGATTTCAGTTTTCCTGTTTTGATCAAGAGAGCATTAACATTCTCTGTACTGATAGCTCCAGCATCAATCTGAGTCTTACCTGCAGTTGTGCCATTGGTATTGATTGCTGTAATCACACCATCAATATTGATCTGATCTGCTTTAATACCTACAACTTTAGATGAAACAAGATTTATAAAATCTGGGGTCAGCTCTAATTTAGATTCTCCAGTCCCACCAGTAGCAATAAGATTCAACTTATCAGCAGTCTGTGTTATAGAAGTAGAAGCTGCATCAAGCTTTTTGTCTGTATCAAGCTTATTATTTGAAACCGTCTGAGTAATTCCATCAACAGTTTGTTTATACTCTGTATATTTTGTATAGATAGACGATCCGTCCTCATTAAACAAACTGTTTTGTATACTCTGTACAATTTGACCCTTTTGAGGATCAGTAATGTTAGTAATCTGCTCAGTTGTCTGGTCTTTAAATGAAGTATATTGTTGACCGAACTTTTTACCATCAAGGTATACCTGACTGATATCAATTCCACCTTGTTCATTCGGTTCTACCATAGTAAAACTTAGTTTTTCTTTATTGATTGTTCCATCAGAGATCATATTATTGACAATAGTGTTATCAGGAATACCTGTTTGAGTGATACCATTTTCATCAAATAATGCTGTCTTATCACCGTTCTTGACAACAAAATTAAACTTTCCGGTACCATCCTGACCAATCTGTACCCTAACAGCTCCTGCTGAATCATAGAACTGCTGAGTGCTGTTCTTAAAGGCAATACCAGCTTTTCCACTAGAGATGATCATAAACTCATCAGCAGTAGCAGTATGAGTATTTAAGTCAGCTACGGTCATCTTCTTAGCAATAAGATCCGTGATTACTGCTTGGTCAATACTTACATTCTGAGCAGTAAGATGTACTGCCTGGAGATTACCTACACCAGCATTTCCTGCCAGGAGATTTTTCACATTGATCATATCAGCATTAATCTGGTTAGATTCTATAATCTTAGCTGACAGCTTTTCAATATTTGCCTGTTCCGCTTCGAGAATACGAGTTGTGATCTTATCTGCGGAAATAAGTTTTACATCGAGATATTTCATGAAAGCAGTATCAACAGTAAGCTTATCAAATACACCTTCTTTTGCTTTCACGAGTTCTGCAATAATTGTATCAGCAGTAATGGTTCCGCCAGACCCGGTTCCTCCAGTGACAGTTCCACCTAACATTGAATTGAATAGAGGATTTGAAAAGATTTGTTTGATAGCTTCTGATGTGATGACATAATCAGAAGTAGAAGATTTGTTGACTGAATTAACACGACCACCGGTTCTGTCAGAAGTCTGATTTAATGCATTTGTTAAAAATTCGTTATCATTTGTTAATTTTGATTTATATTGGACCATGTTGGAAAAAGTAACTTCCATCGTTTCATCCATATCACAAGGATTATATCTGATTTCTACAACACGAAGTTTTACATATCGTGTATCAGATAGTCCTAATCGAACAAAATCATTTACTGCAAGCTGATCATGATATTCTCTGAATTCTGGAAGAGCATAAATATTTCCAATTTCATCTGTATAAGTATATTGCGGATGAGATTCTACATACAATTCTTCTACAGCATCTTTATATAATGTAATCGCTTTATCGACTGCATCAACTGTGCTATCAAGAGTCGTAATAATAATATTCTCATTTGAATAAGTTGCTTGATTATATAGGCTCTTAATAATATACGTTTCCTTATCTGTAAACGCTGGATATTTTTCCTGTACCTTACCAAAATTTTCCATTAAAACATCTTTGGCGATCTGGTTTCGTTTTTCTTGAATTTCAGGTTTCTTAGCCGCATCATATTCAGCTTGACGTTCCTTTAATGCAGTTTCAGCCTGATCTTTTAAATTCAAATAATCCAGATATTTCTGATGCATTTGAGTGAAATATGCCTCTTCGTATCCAGAAAGAGGATTATATCCATCTGCATATCCATTCTTTTTTAGTTCCTTGATACATGAATCATATATGGCAATTTTAGTTTTTAATTCTGCAATGCCGTATAATTTCCAATCTGTTTCATACGCTTTCATGATTGTTTCAGACTGAGTAAAGTATCCAAATTGAGATGGGGCATCTCCCATTTCAAGCTGCATACCACAGACAGTAAAGTCAGAACTTCCTGTAAATGCCACATCAATAAGATGTGATGTTAGATTGAAAGAAGTATAAACTCTTGTCCAAGAAGATGTGATGTTATAAGAAATATTCTTTCTGTCCTCTCCGGTGTTATTATAACCAAGATAAAATGTACCGGATCCTTTTACAAAACAACTAAGAGTATATCTCTGAGATGGTTCGATACTGATATTGTGTTGATAGATACCACCATCTGTACCGGTTACTTTAACTCCACGAGTAATTCCGTATGCAGGTGCGTCATTAATTTGTACTGTTTGGAACGAAGAAGTTCCGGAACCTACCATATACCAATCTTGACCTAATACAACTGGATTTACACATGAGATGATGTTTCCTTTACCGAAACCCTCTATAGTTTCGTCTTGAGCTTGTAACGCAGCCACAATGGATGGAAGAGTATAGTTCATGATTGATTCGTACATAGGCCAATCGGATGAGTTTTTCAAATCTTCAAGATCAAAATTTCCTTCTTCATCAACATGAATAGACTCAAAACCTTTGATTATAGCCATGTTTGAATCATATGCATCTTTTAGATCTTCAACTTTTTGTCCGAACCAATTTGTCTGAGCAGTATCAATAGGGACTCTATTCATCAATTCAGCAAGAATGTCAAGATTTTTATTATACTCCCTAGATAGATTACAGTATTCATCTCTTCTTGATTCTATATATTTTTGCCAAGCTGTATATTTTTCTTGTAGGACGATGTTCATATATGGTTCACGACAAAAATGAGAACAATCTGTAATGACAGAGTTTCCAAAATTTGCAAGATCGATATTGTAATCGTCAAGTCCATCAACATAAAATTGTGTTACCAAACTGTCGTCTCTTGATATTGTTACGCTATCTTGAATATTACGAAAACCAAGTACTACATTTGTATCTTTACCTAAACTATCCGGCTTATATACATTAATTAATAAATTTTCGGTATCAAATTCAAAAACACATTTATATGCAGGAGCAGCAGTTTGGGTGAAAAATGCATATACATTTTGATCGTCCACATCGAAATTACAAATTTCATTCGGAAGTAATACCTTATCATCATCCGGAGTGATGTTATCTACATATCCGATCTTCCATCCAGGTACATCCGCATGTTTCAGCACAATATGTAGAAAACTTAGGTCTTCATTTTCTGGATTATAAAATTTAATTTGATAAAACTTATTAATATCATGATTTTTTTGGTACATCATTTCATAAGAATCTTCTTCGCCCATGTTAATTTTAAAATTTTTTAGTTTATATTGAGTAAGAGAGATTTCATATGATTCGGCGGTAATATCCTTTGTACATTGCGTTCCGTCATTTGTCTCTGTTGGAGGATCCATAATTTTATACCAGATTCCGTCACAATACAATTCCATCATTTCATCGAGTTCTTCATATCCCTGAGATTCTACGCCATCTACATATTTATCAACTGTAAAAGTTAATTCTGCAGTATTATTAGTTCTTAACGTAACAGAAACAGTAGAAGTATCAATTCCACCTAATGCACAAAAGAATCGTTTTCCAGGTTTAGCCAAATAAATGATTGCAGATTCTGTATTTCCATAAATATCATAATTATGAATCATTCTCATGCAAAGGCACCAACCTTTCGTGGTTCTCTATATGAGATTTCAAATGTCGCGTCACCTGTAAATTCAAATATATTTTCTCCATAAGCAAGACGAGGCCAATAAATGTCATCTATATCCTCAATCCCTAAATCTTCAAATGAAACAATTGATTTTGTGATGTCATAGATTTTTAAATTTCTACAATCTATATAGAAATCATCACTTTTTAATGCATTAATTTTCATTGTTCTACCATTATCGGTTTTATTCTTTATAGTAATTATCCCATGAGATTTTGGAGAAACTTTAATTGTGGGGTATACATAATCTTCCCAACAATCAGAATTGTTCTGAATAGAATATTCTCTAGGAAGAGTAGAAGAGGAAGTTGTTTTACATAAAATAAGAGGAGTATATCCCCATTGACTATCACAAGTTACTGTGTATGTTAGTTCATATGGAAGAGATGCATGTTCTGTAGATACCTCTGTAATTGTAGCAAAAAATTCGATTTCTTCTGAAAAATAATCGTCTCCAATAAATTTAAGAAGCCTTGGATATTGAGGGGATGTTAACCATGCATTAATGATTCTAATATTATTTGAAGTTAAATAATCAGAATCATTTGGAATAATAATTCCATTTTTTATATCAGCTGTATAATTCATAGAAAATTTTAAAATTCCATTATCTAAATATGGAGTATATGTTGGATCGTATCTTAAAATTCCATTTTTTAATTCTGGAACTACATTTTTGTTTCTGCATGGATTTCTCATTACGCCCATTTTGAATGAATAATTATCACCATATAATGTTCCGAACTGATTTTCTTTTGGTCGATATTTATTCTTTTCTCCTAACTGCAAAGAACGATTTACAAGAGTATCATTTTCTTCTATTCTAGTCACAATCAATCCATATTCGTCAGAAGTATGACCATTAAATTCAAATTGTAGCATTTTCTCACCTCTTTCATATATTTTAATATTAAAAGAGCTGTCTTAAAGACAGCCCTTTTAAATTAGCGAACTTTTTTCCAGTCACGTTTATTACGTTCAGTAATAATATCACCAATTTGATAAGCAAGTTTCTTAATATCTTGCTCATTATTGATTTTATCAACATTGATTGTAATATTACACTCACTATTCACACTCGTATCATTTGAAGACGATGGTAGAATAGTGGTAATTGGTTTCGCCATTCTAGCATTAAATTCATTCAGAGTAGCAACTGTAGGTTTCAGTTGATCTGTAAATTCTTTTGTCAGAACAGTTTCACCCGGATTTGCACCGATTAGCATAGAATCTCCACGCGGTATTAAAGCATCTCCGCCGATCATATCAAGTATGTTGGCAGGAATACCTTTCCGTACAACACCACCTTTAGAGAATCCGTAGGATTTATATGCCTTCAGGATTTTATTTTTCAGAGTAGATCCCCAAGAATCATAGTTCTTAACACCCGGAGTATTGATCTGAAGAATATCTGCAAGCTGTTGCATTTCTTTTGGTCCGACTTTCTTACCTTTAGCATTAAAATATCCTATCAAAGGACTCACTCCGGCAGGAACGTCTGTCGCACCGTCTGGACGGTTAGGTAGAGAATTTGTCCAGTCCTTCAGATATGCTTTTTTAAATCCTTCAACTGCGGTATATGATTGATTGCTATGGTTTGCGCCGTTTTTATAAGCATATTCCATGGCATCTCTCAGATTATTACCTGAAGTCTCTTTGATTCCAGCTTTATCTGCATAATCCTTGATCTTCTCATAATGAGAATCCGGCATTACATGAACGGTACAAGTAGCTTTAGCAAGACCACCACCGCCAATAGCAGTAATGATACATTTTCTTGTTTTAGACTCATCACGCGCCATTAAACCGTTCTTATTAAGACCTGAAGACACACCGCGAACTGTACCATCAGAAGAAACTTTCGCAATAGATTCATCAGAACTTTTCCACTCGATATCAGAGTGTTCTGGTTTCTTTGGTGACCATGTTGCTTTAAGCTGTTTCTTGATATGACTGTATGTCAGATAAATATCTGTATCACTCAGCTTCAAAGTATAGTCTGTATCTGGTTTAATATTTGGACTTCCAGCAGTCTGAGAAGATCCTGCGTTATTCATTGCGCTATCAAATGCACTATTACCAGCAGATGAACCGCCATAAGGCTTACTGGTGTCAATTTTTGTAACACCTTCCCATGCTTTTGTTGCATTTACAGCAGCAGTATTAAAGTCAGCTGCCTTTGTGATCATTTGACTATAAGTTTGAGAAACTTTCATGCCATACTGATCCATTACGTCGCCCAGATGTTTATAGGTGCTGTCGTAATTTGCTTTTACATTAGAAAGCATGCTGCCAATAATAGCTTCTTGGAAAGCTGCATTTTTCTTAACAGCATCAAGAGTATTGTCTAACGCCTTATTTGCCTCATCTGAAAAATTCTCATAGCCGGTATTTTTCATATCGACTTCATGCTGATGCATTGTATCGGCCATATCGTCTTCTGCATCTGCAAGTTCCGCACGTAATTTCTCAAGACGAGCTTTTGAGGCTGCATTTGATGTTCCTTCAAGTGCAGCAATCTGTGCTTTTAATGCATTGATATCTTTAGTTTTTTTCTTTAGAGTTTTGTCATAATCGTAATATTTCTCTTTAGCAGAAAGAGCATCTTTACGTTTTTCAATATTCTCCTGTAACAGATCATTCTCTTTAGTAACTTGAGTGGTATACATATCAAGAAGGTTCTGTTTAAGATCAGCAAGAGTAGCAGACTCTTGTTGCAAACTCTTAAGCATTTCATCGGTTTTAGTCTTATAATATTCTGGACCAATTGCACCATTTTTATACATTTCATCCAGCTTATTTAATCCCTCACGATAATTTGCTATTTTATCCTTAGTGGCGTCAATCTGTTCTTGAACCAATAAAATATTGGTCAAACCGTTTGTAGAGAAGGCTCCATCATCATTATAGAAACTCTCTGTATCACCAAGTAACTTCTGAGCAGTCTGAAGCTCAGATACAAGATTTGAAAGTTTATTCTGCGCTTCATCAAGAGGTTTAAATCGAAAATCAATTTCTTCTTGAGCTAATTGTTGCATCGCCTCTTTGGATTTAATAATAGAAGCAGTGAGGTTATCATATTCCTCGATTTTCTTCTGCATTTCCTCATTGCTCCAAGCTCCACCGTTAGCTTGATTTGCTGCAATTTCTTCTGCAAGAAGTTGTCTTTTCTCTTCATCAGCACGAATAATTTTATCATAAGTTTTCAAACGCTCTTCATAATCATTGGTTGAAAGCTGATAATTAATATCATCAGCATTCTTTTTATAACTAAGAGAAGCGTCCTGCTTATCACCAGCTCTTTCCCAACGATCAATTTGCCATTGCTTTAAGTTCTCTCTGGTTTCTTCAAGAGCAGCTTTAGCTTCTTGGATGTGTGTATCAGCCTCAACAATAGACGTGTTCAAATCAGTTAGATTTTTCTTCATTTCCTGATAAGCTTTATCTTTTTTGTTATGACCATTCACATTAAGATAATCTGTCATGCTTTGCTGAACTTTATCTCTTTCTTTTAACATCCAGTCTTTCTGATATTGAGCATAACTTACTTGTTTTTTAAGATCTTTCCAATATACCGAACCGACTTTTTGAGATTTTCCGCTCTTTATACGATTTTCAGCTTTAGCTGCATAATATTCCTCTTTAGCTTTACGCTTACTAATGATCAGATCATAGGAATCGTAAACATTATCAACTTTAGATTTAGCTAAATCAAGTTCCTGAGTTTTCTTATCTCTATATTTTTGAACGGCATCAAGATACTTGTCGTACCACTGTTTATATGCTTCTACGGCAGCTTTCTGATTTGCATCCAATGTTTCTATATTAATAGTGCCATCTTGAACTTTTTTCTTCAGAGCAGGAGTAAGATATTTGCTTACTTCGCCATTGTTTGCAACTTCTTCGGACTTCCTTTTATAAACAGAGATGCTTTCTTTAGCAGCCTTGATTTCTTTATCTGTATTTTCAAGAGCTTTATTATAATACTTTTGAGCTTTTGTATAATGGCTGTAATCGCTTTCGGCAAGATCTGTATACCTAGAAGTTATACGATCAAGACGATCCATAGCAACTTCAACCCAATCCATAGCATTATCATTCAGCTTCTTGATTACATTTTGAAGAGCTTCGCTTACTTCATCAGCCGCGTCACTTGTATCATCACTATTGTTTGATACCGCATCTGTATTATCTTCGATTGCATGTTGAAGACCAGAATTACCGGAGTTACCAGAATTTCCAGATCCGGCAGGTTTAACAGTTGCAGCTCCGCCTTGGAAATGGAATCCCGGAGTATTACCAGCAGCAGCATAGGCTTTCATAACGCCTGGAGAAGTAACAGTGCCACTTGCATAAGCTCTGGCATGTCCTTGAATAGCCCCATGTTTAAGAAGAGCATCAGTTTGAGTAGTAGAGAATATAATGTCGCCCTTTTTCAGGTTCTCTATATGAGCACCGCCAGGAATTAAACTCCAAACACCATCACGAACAATTGATTCAGCGTGACCGTTGATACCCACTTCATTTACAAGAGCTTGCTGATCTTGTTTAATAGCAACATTCGTACCACTTGCATGAGCCGGTGTAATATTTAAAACATTGTAAGCACTTCCAGTAGACTCAGCTTTGAACGTACCACTTGAGAGTTTAACTTCTTTACTCAAACCGCCACTTGGTCCACCTGAATTTATCCAATTAACAGTTCCGGTAGCAGTGAATGAAGTTTGAACGGCAGAAATATCATTTCCCCAATGAACAGTACCATGAGAATAATGTTCGGTAGCAGCATAAACATCTACTAAACCTGTCTCATTAGACCATTTTACTTTTCCGTCGCTTTTTTTCTCTTCAGCAAGGTAAGCATCTACTTCTTTATGTTCTGGTTTGAAAGTTACAGTTCCTTGGCCTTGTTGTTCTTTTGTTAATGCTTGGAATTGAGTTTCGTCAATTTTAACCGATATAGCAGGTGTATCGCCTGATAAAGATTTCAGGCTTGCTTTTAAAGCATCAATTTTGGATTGAGCATCTTCATCATTTAAATCAATTCCTGCAGCAATAGCTAACTGCTTATCGCCGTCTTCGCCATTCGCAAGTGCTAACCATTTATCAATATCAGTACTTTGATCCATAAGAACTTGAAGATGAATCTGAGTTTCTCGTTGATCAATCATAGATTGAATTGCATTGTATTCAGGAGAATCAACGTCTAACTTTAATTTTACTTTAGCTTTTTCAAGTTCATCAATTTGAGATTGTAATTCATCTATCGATAATCCGTCAGTATCACTATCAATTTCGAACGAGAGATCAATATCCCCATCTGCTTTCATCTGACGCAATGAAGCCATTCCGTCCTGAGTAGCTTGATCCAATTCATCTATGCCGGAAGTATCAACTTCAGGAGTAACCTTAAGTAATCCCATATCATCCATAACCATGATAAGAGATTCAGCAGCAGCCTGAGCTTCCATTTCAGACATACCCATCTGTTTATAGCTGTCAATAAGCGAATCTACAGATTTTTCTGCATTGGCATATCTTTCATTGTCACTATATTGACCGTCAGTATAATCAATATTCATTAATTCCTGAGCGGAATAGTCCTTCAGAGTTTCAAGACTTTGTTTTGCAGCTTCATCTTCGCCATAATAAGCCTGCTGTACTTGATGTAACATTTCAGCATAGTTGTTAGCTTGCTGAATAGAATCATCACCTTCAAAAGTACGAATTCCAATACCTTGGGTGTCTTTACCGGTTTCAAGGATCTCATTTGCATAATGATCTAAAGCTTCAGGTTCAAGAACGTCGCCATTTGGAAGGATTGGAGTTACAACTACAGTTTTCTTTCCGTCGTCTGTAGAATATCCACTACTAAATACAGTAGCTGTTCCATCACCGACATTTTGATATCCCATGTCTGATAACTCGCTGGCATCAATAACAGGTCTATGTGCAAGATCAACAGAACCTTTATTTTTCTGCATCTCTTTCAGTTCTTCTGACATCTCAGGTTGGACTTTTACTTCGCCTAAAGCCTGTAAAACAGTAAGAAGAGCATTGGCTTGTTCTTGAGTTAAATCAAGCTGATCTGCAAATCCTTGTAAGGCATCCTCGGCGCCACGAATGCCAGCATCTTCAGATTCATAAGCTCCATTACCGAGTTGAATTTGTGCCAGATCTGCTGGATTCTCTTTATTAAGGGTTTGAATAAGATCTTGTAGTTGCTTATAATTATCGCTCTTTTTATCCTGAGCATCTTTGATCTTATTAACCAATTCAACATCAGAATCTGTATAATCTCCAGTGTTACCACTTTCAATTCCTTCGTTGACATCCTGGAAGTGTTTGATCTGTGAGCCTTTAGCTTTCGCTTCATAACTCTGGATCATTTCATTATAAGCAGCCTCATCAACTTCAAATTCAGGTGTTAATTTAATGCCTGTCTTCTTAGCTTGTTCCTGAATTGATTCGATATATTTCTTGCCTAAATCAGAATCTTTATCAATACCATTATCTTTTATGTACTGATTTAATTCGTCAATAGAACCTTTGGCATCCTTGATATCCTGAATCTTACGATCAACAGTACCATCTTTGAAATCAGATATAGCCTGAGTAATACCAGTTTTTTGTGCAATTAAATTGTCAATAACTGCTTGTTGATCGTCCAGAGCGGATTGATTTGCACCACTAGCTTTCAGTTTTCCCATTTTAATCTGAGCATCAATGAGTTTATCGTCAATCTCTTCAGATTTCAGGGCACCTTCTTCAAGAGAAGATACAAAATTATTTGTATCGCCATAATCTTTCAATCTACCAAACATAGATTCGAATGATTCAAGACTCATACCCATAGCATCTGCAGCTTCTTGAGTATCAGTGAAAGAGTACATCCATTGCTGATTTCCATCCTCAAGAGTTTTGTAAGTGGCCAATCCCTTAGCTTCAAGATCGCTTAAAAATCTCTTTGGACCGGAAGCATCATCAGTGTAATAATTTTTAAGTTTGTTGTAGTTCTCAATGAAATTATCAGCATCTTCAAAACCATTCTGAGAGAAATATTTTGCAGCTGCTTTAAACTGAGGAGTACCAACTAAGCCTTTATCATACAGATCTTTTGCGTTATCCAGATAACTCTTAGCTGTAGTATATTCATTGCCTTCAGTAGAAAGATTGTCGGCATTAACCATAGCTTGGAAATCAGAGAATTGTTTTGCCGCCTCCTGATACTGAGCAAAATACTGTGCCTGCAGATTTTTAAGATTTTCTAATCCTTGCTGAGTATAATCTTTATTACCTGCTGATAATTGATCCTGATAATCCTGAATCCGTTGTGCAAAATCAGAATTCATGAATTCATTTTGTTGTTCCAGATAATCCTTCATTCTTTCTGTGTTGATTTTCAAACCTTTTGCAGTGCGATCGAATACATTATCAACATGAGCATCTTTTAGATCACTGAATTGTGTTCTAAGACTATCCATAGTATCAGATGTAAGACCTGTTTCTGTCTGCATTTCGCTAATAGCTGATGTAAGAGCGGTAACAGTGTTCTGCATATCAGTTACTGGAAGATTAAATGCTGTTTTTGTCCAATCGGCCTGAGAAGCCTTCATGTTTTCAATAGACATCTGAGAAGCTTGAATCTGATCTTGCCACTGCTTAATTTGTTCGTTATCTTCATCAGAAAGAGGAGATAAGCCTTTGCTATTTTTCAAAGCATCGATATTATTCTGATATTCTTTAATCTGATTATTAAGATTCTCAATCTGTTTGTCACCATTTTCAATTAAATTGGTGTAATCTGAAGCAGTAGCTTTCATATTATAAGCAGATTTATTGTTTAGTCTTGTCTGCTGATTGGAAGCATCAGTTTGAAGACGAGTTAGTTCTTTTGAGAGACTATCCAGATTTTTAGCTGAAGTATCCAACTGAATCTGTACTTTAGTATCTTCAATTTTGGATTTCCAAGTGTCGAGATCAGCATTTGCCATTGATGGATCAAGTGACAATTTCATAATTGCCTGGACTGCAACTTCATCATTTCCGTATTCTGACATTAACTGATTTACAAGGTTTGGAGTTGTAACAGAGGCCATATGTTTGTCTGCTAAATTCTTTGTTAAATTACCAAGAATTGTAGACTTAGCATTGCTTATGTCAAATCCGCTCAGATCCATAGTATCCATAATACTCTGAACATATTTATCTGCAGCAGCAAGCTGTTTCGGATCAGTTACATCTTTTACAGAGTCTCTGATTTTACCGATTGCATCGCTTGCTTTATCGAACGCCAGATTCTGTAATCCCTGTTGTAAATTATCAGTCTCTGTGGCAAGTTCCGGGAACTGCTGGATAAGATCAGTAATATCTGAATTCTGGAATGTACCGGATTTGATAGAATCCATTGAAGATTTGATACTTGACATATCTGTCTGGAAATTGTCAGTTATTGTGTCAAGATCAGTTGCTGTATCTTCAGCAGAATTTTTGAAACGAGAAGCAAAAGTTGTATCATCAACAATTTCGGTCGATCTCTTAGAATTAAGATAATCTTCCCAATTATCCGAAATATCTTCTTTGCCCCATTTCATTTTTTCTGGATTAAGATTATTGTCCTGAAGATAGTCCCAGAATCCTTCAATATCTTCGTCATTTTTATCTTTAAAGAAGCTATATTTTTTGCCAAAAATATCTTTAAGATTATCCTTGATGCCTTCAAGATTTTTAGCATCAGGATCAGCTATCGCCATAATTCCATCTGCCAAATCATCCGCATCAATTCCAGCATTGCTCATAGCTTCATCAAGATCTTTAGTTTGACTAATTAAATCCTTAATAGCGTCCGTTCCACCAGATTTTCCGGCTTCGATTAACTTATCTTTTAGATTGGAAAACTTACTTAAAGCAAAAATATTATCCATTTTATCTGAAACATAATCAGAAGAATTGGTTAACATGGAATATGCTTTAAATAAATCATTGATATTGTTTGCAAGATCTTGTGTGTTTTTCTTGTCAATCAAATTTCCATCTTCATCATAAAGATCCTGTGCATTACTTGAAATATCTGACATGACATCAGCAAGTTCAGTTTCATATGATACGATTGTTTTATCTTTCGCTTTTAATTCAGCTTCTTTTCGTTCTGATGACCATTCTTTATTATTAAGAACATCTTTTCTAGCTTGTTTTTCATCCTCAAGCCCACTCATTAATTTCTGAGCATATCCGATATTAGTATCTTGATATACTGGATATGGTGATTTGCCAAAAAGTTCTCCTTGGAAGGTTCGCTTTTCTAAAGCTTTTTTTGCATCAAGAGCCTGCTGTTTCTGGGCTGAAGTAACGGTTCTTTTTTTTAATCCTATTTGTGCATCTAAAATAGAATCCTCATTAAGTAAATTATTTAATTCATTATCTTCAGCGGCAGTACGATTGCTTTTAGCTCTTAATTCATAAACACGTTGTTTATTTGTTTCTTTTTGTGACTGAAGGTTATCAAGATCTGATTTTTCAGTTTTATATTTCTGTACTGATTCTTGTAGATTCTTTTGTGCTGCATTATCAGTGAGTACATTATCCCAAAGCATTTTTCCTGCTTTAATACCTACTGCACCAATAATAAGAGGAATCATCATCGGAGCAATTGATTTAAATACTGTTGCAATACCTGAACCAACATTTTTAAATGATGCAAATAACCCAGCACTTTTACCAATGCCTTCATTTTGAACAATTTGATTCTTAGAAAGTTCTGATTGCATTGTTTCTTCTACCATTGAATTTTTGCCATATGCTTGTTGCAACATCCAAATAGACGTAGCGTCAGGTAGACTTCCTCTATTTTTAGCTAAATATTTTGCTGCATCATTAACGTTTCCAAAAGCTCTTAATGATGAAATGGTGTCACTTATTGATCCTCCTAACTTAAAAGAATCTAAAGCTTTTGCTAATGTAGTAGCTTTCCCGATTTTATTTAATGACATGATATAATATGTTATGTTATAATATTCAAAGCAAAAACTTTTTAGGGAGGTAATATTATGGCACTTATTAAATGCCCGGAATGCGGGGGGCAGGTTTCTGATAAAGCTCCGGCGTGTATTCACTGCGGATGTCCGTTACCATCCAATACCGCAAGTAAGAAATTTTATGTAAATATAAATGGGCGTAGCTATGACATGACAGAATTAAAAGAAATGTATCAAGCGTATAGTCCTGAAGATCAAGAGTTAATATATCAATATTGTAAATCTACATTTAAAAAATATCCTACATCTTATAATTATCAAGAATTAAAAAATTGTGAATATCGCGGATTAGATTTGATTCAATACGTAAAAGAAAATTTGAAATGGCCTGATGTTAAAGCATATTTAACATATAAATTTATTGCAAAATGTTATAAAAAAGATTTCGAATCATTTTCATTCGATACTGATAAATACAAACCCGAAGGATACAACCGATCAAAACTAATATCAGCAACATCTCAAAACGTTGTTCGTTGTCCACATTGTGGTTCTACATCAGTAACAACAGAAGAACAAGGTTACGGACTTTTCGGCCTCGCCAAAGGCAAGAGGACAAGCGGCGATCATGC
>ENA-OPVL01000125-OPVL01000125.1-human-gut-metagenome-genome-assembly--contig:-NODE-125-length-49491-cov-4.659641_pt1 | contig 49491 bp, 59 predicted proteins | sample MGYA00241496_ERZ501984 | MGnify/ENA primary metagenome ERZ501984 (study PRJEB25962, sample SAMEA2042986) | human gut metagenome | biome: human gut; feature: human-associated habitat; material: faeces... | reverse complement strand
ATTTGATCCGTCTTTTACAGCGAGTGCTTCCTATGTTATCCGTTCCTCGGCACACTGGCGCGCCTGCTTGAAATAAGCGCCCTGGATGCTCGTCCATTCCTTGGCGAGCTTCTCGTCGTTCTTGCTGATGGCCGCCGCGGCTTTCTTGTCAGCTTTGACCCAGCGTTCGCGACAAAGAAAATATTGCCCGAGAACGTCGCGGTCGAGTTCGGCGTATAGGCCTGCACCGTTGAGCATTTCGCCGATCTCGCAGTATTCCGCCCGCAGGCGTTTCGGCAGCCACTTCGGCGGATCTACCACGTCGGCCGGCGGCATATAGACCTCGTGGTCGCGCCGCTGGTCGGCTTCGGCCTGTGTCAGGTGCTTTCGTCCGTTGGCTTCCACCAGCGCCGTCGGCTGTCTCTTTCCGCTCATGTTCTCACTTCTTTCTCGTTGTTCCCCGTGGGGAAAATTTCTCGTTCACAGGAGGCCTCGCGGTTATGGCACAGTGCGTCAAACTTTCTGAGCAGGGGGGGAGGGTGCGCAAGGAATCCCCGCGCGTCGCTCCTGCGACGCGCCCAAGCGCCCAAGCCTACCGCCTCGAGCCTACGCGACGAGGCTTCGAACGCCTGCGATTTTCGTACATTTCCCGCACCGTCTTGCGGCTGTGGCAACTGTGACACAGGCTCTCGAGATTGCCGCGGTCACAGAACACTGCCCAGTTGCCCTTGTGGTCGACGATGTGGTCGACGTCGGTAGCACGGATGCGCCTGCCGGCTTTGGCGCACTCGCGGCAGAATGGCTCACGCATTAGCTGCGTCGGGCGCAAGTCCTTGCGCCATTCGTCGGTGAAGTACATCCAGCGCCAGGACTCGGCTTCAGCGCTGCGCTGCCCTGACCGCTTTGCCGGTTGATGCTTTGCGCAGTATCCGTCGCTCACGAGCTCGTAGCATCCCGGATATCGGCACGGTCGCAGCGGCTTCTCGCTCACGGGCTATCACCTCCGGAAAAACAAAAAAGCCTGCGCCGACACAAACTGCTCTCGCAGATCATGTGGCGCAGGCTCTCAGGCACAGGCACTCGTCGATATTCACGATGGACTCTTTTCCGCAGACCTTGCAGTACACGGTCAGCGACCGCGCTCGGGTCTCGGGATTGAGCCGAAGGACTTTTCCTCGACCGCATCGCGGGCAAAGGAGCCATCCGTTCTTTGTGTCCAGTTTAGCAGTTTTCGCTTCGGTTTGCAATGCCTTTTCCCCACTTTCTCGGGTTTGTCCGTAAATATTCATAAGGTTTCAAGAATAAGAAATCAATATCTAAAATAAAAGCACTATTTTCAGTAGCTCAAATACTTGCTGTAGGAGTACACGCCCCAGCCGCTTTTTGCCTCGTTGTACTCGAGCGGCAAGATGACCGCATCCCGCGGGACATAGATGCGGCCGGTCTTGCTGGCCTTGACCTCTGGCAGCGGCACTTTGGGCTTGAGCGTCCGCGATGGTCCCCACGGATGCTGCCCCACCTCCGGCCGCTCTTTTGTGAAGTATCGGGCGAGCCTGCGGTAGCCGTCTTCTTGCAGTATCTTCTTTTTTGTGTACGGCACATCATAGGCCTCGCCCCAGTCCCACAGCCGCCGCACGAGCACCGCAGGATACTCGCTGTTCCGCAGGAAAACGTGAATGTGCAGACTATCGTGCAGCCCCTCGATGCGGTAAACGTAGTCAAACGGTTTGCCGCTGCCCCAGCGCTTGAGGCGCTTGAGGTAGGTGTTCCAGATCTGCTGCACCTCTTTCCGGCTCTCCGGCAGATTCTCCGGCGCAAACGTCAGCGAGTGGAAAACACCGTCGTACTCAAAAAGCGCGAGCCGCAGCTCCAGCTTGTCGACGGTCGTGCGGCTCATTGCCGGCCCGCAGCGAGAGCGGATGCACTCACCGTTCTTCCGCAAAAAGCACGCACGATCCGTCGAAAATACCTTGACCAAAGGCCCCGCCCGCTGTTTTACGATGCAATACTCATCCATATAGGCGGCTCTCCAGCATACCGGCAACGGCGCCGGTCATGTCGCCCTCGACAACAGTCTTATCCAGCTGATCATAGTATGCACGGATAAACTCCTCAAGCAGATCGTAATACAACACCGCATGCGGCAAATTGCCATTTGCCAACGTCGCAGCCCGTGCTGCGTCATTCCTATCGCAGCCAAGGCTCATCAGCAGTTTAATCATACGTTTTCTTTTCATTCGGCGCACCCCAGCTTCCTCTTCACCCACGCCCACAGGTTTCGCCACGGGTGATCCGACAGCCATCTGCAGACTGATGCGAGATGCACGGACGACCCTTGCTCACGTATCAACTCATGCCGCAGCACTACCTTTTCACTGTTTGCCCTTCCCAGCGCCGCCTCGGTATCAGCAAGCTTCGTGCGCAGGTCCTTGTTTTCTGCAATCGCCGCATTTCTTTGATCGGTCATTGTCTCAGCATTTACGCGCTCACGGCGCAGCTCATCAGCGTCTTCCTTTATCCTTTTGCGTTGTACCTCTGTAACATTAAAGGCGTTGTTAAACCGCGCATGCCAATATTCTGCATTACCCCTTGCGTCTCGCGCTTGATCGCGCAACTCGTTTTTCTCGGCAACACACTTAGCGAGCGCATCATTCTGCTCTTCAATTCGTTTACTTAGCGCGGCGATCTCCTCGTTGGCCCCTGCATTGGCCTGCCACGCCGTTTCCAGCATATTAAGCATTTGTTCCTTCGTGGTTTTCTTCAGGTTGATTTTTTTCATGTCGATCTCCTTCCATCGTCATCTGTTGATACTGTTCCACGCGCTCGACCTTAACCACGCGCACACCGCCGTACTTTTCAAAGTCCATCGCCACTTTTTCCTTGATGCCCTGCGGATCGGCGTCATCCGGTACTTCCAGCGCCAGCGTCACCAGCAACCTCATTCTTTGCCGCCTTTCAGCCGATAGTTTTCGTCTTCCAGCTGGTCAATCAAATAACCTCGATTAATGTTTGCTGTGCGAAGGTAATGGATCACCGCAATAAGTCCCTCACGATCCAGCCCCTCAAGCCTTGCCTGATCCACTTTAAGGGCTTTGAGCGCAGACCACGCCAACCGGTACATTTTCCGCGCCCCAGGCATCGGAGTATTGCGCTTGTCAAACCATTCGATGGCTGCATTTAATTCTTCAGGTGTCATTCCGCACCTCCTTCCATTCTCGCCCCCACATGCTCGATCTGGTTTCGTAGCCGGTCGACCTTATAGTCTCGCTGCTCCGCCACCGCGTCCTCGACCTCAAACTCGATCGCCATCTGGTCAAGCATGATCCCGACGTCGGCGATCTCTTCGGCGATGTTGGCGAGCGTGTCGCCGTCCACGCGCCCGCGTAGGAACTTGCACAGCACATCCTGCAGCTCGGCCATCTCCTCAAAGGCCATCGTGATCTGCGCCTGCGCGCCGTAGCGGCTGAGCGCCGCGCAGAAGGTTTTGCGTTCCATCTCAGTCATTTTTCATCGCCTCCAATGCTTTCTCCGCTTCCTCGCGGGTGAGGAATACAGTCTTGCCGATGTCAGCTTGTTCAAAGGTTATCTGGTCGGAAAGCGTCGTATAGACTACATTCATCTCCCCATTTTCCGACATCCCAACAACAGCTTCATACAGAGCATCTTCACAGATATCTCCGTCCTCGATTATGTACAACATGCTTGAAAGAATCGGCGTAAGTACTGGCTTTACTGGCAGCACCGCCACGCGCCCGCCCTTGTCGGCCTCGGCCAGCTCACGCAGACGGTCATTCAGCAGCCAGTTTTTCACATACTCCCAACTGCAATTATAATCAATTCCAACATCCATCAGGATATTAGACATTCGTTTAGTCTCTTTCGGCGTCAGCCACGTGTCCTCGTAGGCGGCAAGACGGTCCATCATCTCTCGGACACCTGCGGGTTCAACCTCGCAGGGGATCTGTCCGGTCGAGTAAGGATTTTTCGCGCCAACGTAGACCACAACGCCGTTAATCCTTCTTGTCAGTCGCTCCATCACTCCACCTCAGGCCCATCCGGTAGCGGCCTCCAGTGCGTGACGGTACAAGGTAATGCCATGCAAAGCCATTTCTTCGCGTTTGCGTGATAATTACCGATGTCGACGCCAAAATCAGGACTATAAATCATGTAGTTTACAAGTTCGGAAGTCTCATCATTACGCCACACCTCCGGCAGCCGCTCCGTCACCGGCACCCACTTCTCCCGCTCCTGCAGCACCGCGATCTCTTCGGCATACCGCGCGCAGCGGTCAGTCAGCTTCTCGATCAGCTCCGCGGCTTCCCGCACGATTTGGCAGCCGTGGATGCCGCAGTCGTGTTCGCGTCCGCAGCCCATGCAGGCCAGCGAGCCCGTTTCCACTTTTAAGCGCCGCATCGCGGTCAAAATCTCTTCCGTTCTCATTTCGTCCTCCTCGGCCCATAGCCTAACTGTTTGATCTCCGGGTAGCGCTCTGCAAACGGGTAAAACTGGTTATCCCCGATATAGCTGCGCGTCGCCCGGTCAAGTCTCTCCTGATAGACGTCTGATTCGTCGGTGCTCTGCATCGCTGGAAAATAGACGTCATACGTCTCGCCCCACTTTTCCGCGAGGCGGCTGAGGCGGTCATAGCCCCAGCCAAAATCCTCGTGCATCGTGATCAGCAGCGTGTCCAGCATGTACTGCTTCATCGTCCGCTGCATCACATCCAGCAGCAGTTGCGTTCTCCCGTCTCTCTGCTGCAAATACCCTGATCTCTTCATTTGCCCTCCTGGACAATGGCAATGCCATCATAGTCTTGCTTTTTCCATATCGCTGAGCCCGGAAGCATCCCCGCTGATAACGCCAACCGAAAAACCTCTGCTACATCCGGCCTGCTTTTTGCGAGCATGCTATAAATGCCATTTGCCAGCATTGCCACATCTGCAAGATTCTCTTTGAGCGAGCCTCTAACATCCATTTCGAGTATCTGCCCGTCTTCGATTTTGTAGTGGATCATTTGTTTTCTCCTCTCTGTCTCTCGCTGATCAGCAGCCAGCTGTCGCACTTGCACTCGACAATATCCTGCACCGAGATCCCCGCGTCGGTCGAAACGAACGGGTACTGGTCGCTCACGCCCCCGCAGCACCGCGCCGTCAGATAGTCACTGCCGCCTAACCCCGTGGGATAGCTCAGCACGACCAGCGCGCCTTCCTCCGGCCAGTGCTCTGCATCCAGCGGCAACCATTCCGGCGAGCTCACCGTCTCGTCCTGCGTCGGGTCATCTGGATGCAGCGTCCAAAGAACTACCTCTGCCCATTCGGTATAGCCGCTTTTCAGCCTGCCGCTGACGTATACGTCCTCGTCTGCTACTCCGTTTTCGTCGATAAAAACGATGTGCGCGCCCTCCGGCGGTTTAACGTCTGATTCATACCATCTGAGCGCAAGCAGCTTTTCGTTTCGCTCTTCTTTTGACTCGGTCTTTTCGCGGGTTTTACTTGCTTGCACTGTCCCATCCTGCATGCTCATCGCCGCAAGCATGTCCCACACAGTTGCCCAAGAGCGCAAAATGTACTTTCGGTCTTCACCGCTCATTTTTAGCCCCTTGGCCTCCCCCTGCCAATCAAACTCTTTGCTGCCGCCTCCAGCCCACCGAAACGCTTTTTTAAGCGTTTCGATTCCTTCCTCTCGATTTTTACATCCTCGCAGCTCTCTTTCAAGACGTTCATGGATATGACCGAGCAACTCGATATACTTTTCATCCTCTACGGCCTGCTCGTCTTTCGCTCTGGATTTCACAAACTCTTGCACGTCCTTGATCGTGTAGCTCCGGCGATTGTCGATCACCCAGTCGAGCAGACGATACTGCGTCTCGTCGTCCATGCGGGCGATCTCCAGCGCGGCCGCCTCCGGAATGTCGCCCGCCTCCCACTTGCGCACGATCCCCGGGACCTTGAGCCCGCGCTTGATCGCGCTCAGGTTGGCGAGCTTGGTCCTGTTGACCTGCATCGCCTCGGCGACGCGGTCGCGGATGCGCCCCGGCAACTCTTCGCCCGCCTCGCGGCGCTTAATGTAAATTTTCGTCAAGCGCTCTGCCTCTTCTGCCAGCAATGCAGGGGACTTCACACGCTGTCGGTTCGCTTCGATCACCGCGCAGATCTCCTGCTCCTCCGTCATCGCCGGAAGCACTCGGCAGAGCACGATGGAGAACTGCTTCGCGACGGCCTCGTCCCGGTTCGCCGCGAGCAGCCGCAGCGCCGCCATGCGGCTGTGGCCGGAGATCAGGCGGTACTTGCCATCCGTGTCCGGCACGACGGTTGGCGGCTCCAGCAGGCCGTTGGCCTGAATGGACTCCATCAGCGCGGCGAGCGCCTGGTTGTCGGGGCGGGGGTAAAAATTCCGAGGGTTGTCAAGGATGTCATCGACCGCGATCTCCCGCGTCGTGTCCGATTCGGGCACGCCCTCAGCCGGCGTGAGAAACTCGCTCATGTCAAACTTGCCCTTAGCCATTGACCGCGCCTCCCTTGCTCAGATACTCCCGCGTGAAATCGTGATATGCCTTTGTCGCCGCATCCTTGGGCGCATATCCTCTCAGCGTCTTGCTCGCGTTGAGGTTGGACATGCTTACCGGCACGGAAGCCCGCAGCGGGATCGCCGCCTCAAATGCCGGAATGCCGCTCACGCGCAGCGCCTGCTCTGCGGCCTCCTGAATGCGCGTACCGCGCCGCTTGGTGATCAGCGCGCCCGCGATACGCAGCCGTGGATTGACCGTGCGCATGTTGGCGACCTGACTGCGGATCTCGCCCGCGCCGTGGAGGGAAAAGCCCTCCAGCTCGACGGGGATGATGATCTCATCCGCAGCGCCCAGCGCCGCCACCGTGGCCGCATTGTAGGCGGTCGGGCAGTCGATAAGAATATAGTCTGCGCCCTCATCCTCTGCCACAGCAAGGCAAAAATCACGGATGCCGTTTTTTGCCAGCCGCTCGCCGGTCAGGGCGGCAATGTCAGCCTTCGGCAGCTCCGCGCTGGCCGGAACGATTTTCACGCCCTCGACAGGCGTGTCCTGCACCAGCTCATCCCAGCAGCAGCCGGTCTCGCCGGTCAGCACCTCGTAGGTCGTGCCGCCGTGGAGCGTGTCCGCGCGAAAAATGTCGCTCAGATTGCACTGGCCATCCGCGTCCATCACAATGACGCGCTTGCCCGCGGCCGCGAGCTCGGCCGCGAAGTTGATCGTCGTGACCGTCTTGCCGACGCCGCCCTTGTAGTTCATGATCGCAATCGTTTTCATGTTGTCCTCCTGTTTTTCTATTTCCGCAGCCGCTTAGCTGCGCGGTACTGATAATCGCCGAAATCTTCGTAGTCTTTTTTCTCTGCTCTAATCTTCTCGTTCTCGGCGTCGATCGCCGCCTTCCACGCGCGATAGTGCTCGCACTTATCATGGCAGCCGGGATACCGCTCCTTGCAGCCATAGCACTTGCTTTCCACTTTCCCCGCCATGTCGCACCTCAAAATTTGAAACTCTCTCGGGGGATGTAGCCAAAAACCTGTGCCTCGACCAGAAAAAACCGATGCTCGTGGTTGATCCGCACGATTTTCCCACTCACCTTCCCGCGGTCGCGTGTGCTTTTCAGATTTTCTTCGCCGCCCAGATTGCTGTACGCACACGGTGTCCAGCTGACGGGCTGTCCAATATACGGCATGATGTCTCTCCTTTCTTTACCGGCGCTTTGCGCCGCTCATGCGCTCATTGCGAGCATTCCGCTCGACAATTTTCTTGTCTTCCTCAGCCTCGCGTGCCGACGTCATCGTCATCGGCGTAAAGGTCTGCTTGTCGCCGTCGAACCACAGCAGCGTCCGCAGCAGCAGACCCTCTTTGTTCTTGACGATTCGCAAAAATCGGGACGTTGTGGGGTTATAATCCCCGCCCTCGACAGGGCGGTAGATCATGAAGATCATGTCCGCGTCCTGCTCCAGCTGGCCGGACTCCTTCAGGTCGCTCATGCGCGGCTCGTTTTGCTGCGGCTTGCCCTTTTTGGGTACCGCAACGCGATCTTCGCGCGTCAGCTGCGCCAACTCGATCACGAGCTTTTTCCGGCTCTGGGCGAAAGCGTGCAGCTCGCGGGATATCTCCGCCACCTGCTCGCTGCGCATAATGCGCGTAGAGCTTGGCCGGATGAGCTGCACGTAGTCGATGAAAATCACGTCGAAGTCAAACGCCTCGGCAGCGCCGGTAATATCGCTGACGCTCCATCCGGCCGCCTCGATCAGCGTAAACTTGAGTGCGGCAGCCGCGGCGCTCTTGGCCGCGAACCGCTCCCAGTCCTTGTCCGTCAGCTCTCTGCGTTTGATGGCCGTAAAGCTGATATCGTTCAGCGCCGCAACCACACGGTCGGTCACCTTGCGCCGGTCAGTCTCCAGCGAGAAGAAGCCCACGCGCCACTCGCGCGCCATCCGCATCGCCATTTGCAGTGCCAGCGCCGTCTTGCCGTCGCTCGGATACCCGCCGATGATGACCACATCACCCGGCTGCGTGTATGTACCGGCATCCACCTCAGCGAGACCGTAGCGGACGTATTCGAGCGGAGTTTTATCCGTCTGGCGTGCGGCAAAGTCCTGGATCATGTCCTCCATGGTGTAGGCCATGATCTGCCGCCCACCCGTCTGCTCCTGATGGAGCTTCGCCTCCAGCTCGCGGCACTCCTGCGCCGTGGACGCCGAGGCTAATTGCATTGCGAGGGCTTGCATGCGCCGCACGCAGGCTTGATCGGCCATTCGGATGGCATTCTCGCGCCAGTCGGCGCTGGTTGTAGTGATGTATACCAGTTGGGCGATGTAATCACTCGAGTCTTTACCGACTTTGTCTCGGATGCTGTAGGCTGTCACCGACTCTGCCCGCAGGTACAGATCCCGTGCCGCGCGGAAGATCTTCCGGTTGATCTCAATGCCGAAATCCTGCTCGCGGACAGTGAAGAGTACGTCCTTGACGATCTCGGGGGAGATAAGCAGCGCGCCGATGACCGCGGTCTCGGCCTCAAGCCCCGGCTGTGTTTTCCTCTGCTGCGTCATGCGCTACACCCCCCAGCCGAGCGGCAGCGCCGCGCTGCCCTCGTTCTCGACCGGCGGCATTTCGTCCGGCTTAAGCTCGTAGACGGTCAGCCAATTCATGCTGATTGCCTTTTCCAGCAGCGCGAGTTTCAGCTCACGCCGCCCGTCCGACAACTTGTCCAGTTTCCGCAAAATCCCGCTCATAGCGCGCTCGGTCTCGACGGCTTTCCGCCGATTGATCTTGATCCGGTTTTCCAGCAGCCCCATGATCCACTCGCGCAGCTCGTCGTCCTCGCCGCAGTATTTCTCCACGACCTCTACGACCTCTGCGGGGGCTATAGGGGTTTGTTTCTTTTCTTCTTTGGTTCTTTTAGTATTTATTTGGGTCGGAAAACCCGATGACGGTTTTTCCCGTTGTCGGTTTTCACCGTCGTCGGTATTTCCCGACAACGGTGGTGCTTCATCCAGCAGCACATAGACGTTGCCGGAGAAGTGTCCGTTGGCGTCATGGGTCTGTTCGCGGACGAGATATCCGACGTCTTCGAGCTTGCCGAGCAGCCTACGGATGGTGTCTTTGCTCACACCCACATAGGCCGCGAGGCCCTTGACCGAGTATTGCCACCCCTCCGGCAGCCCGACCATAATGGCAAGCAGCCCGCGCGCATCCAGCGGCAGGCGCTTGTCCTCGATGGCAGATTTGTAAAGCACGGTGAAGCTCTGCTTGCGTCCGGATTTGATGATCCCTTCGCTCATGCCTGCACCCCCGTTTTGATGGGATTGAGCGTCACGCTCTCGCAGCAGGCGATCAGGCGATCGCATAAGCCGACATAGTCCACAGCGCTCTGCTGGGCCTCGATATCCAGCGGCGGGGGAGAGGCTGTGCCGTCACAGATATGTTCTTTTTGATTTTCTCTTGCCATAAGCATTTCCTCCACCGATGTACTCAACAAAGTTGAAGAGCTTTGTCACCGTCACACTCACGCCGACGACCACGAAGAAAAGGGTCATGCCGCTCATCGTGCATACACCCCCTTTGTCAAAACGGGGCTTGCATTTCCGCGCGAGTGTGCTATACTATTTTTGCAATCGTTTTCAGGTCTGACTGCCTGAGACACGGAACGCTTCGACGCGCCAACGTCGGGGCGTTCTTTTTTTGCGTCTGCGGCATAGATGACCTGATAGGCTGCGGCGATGGTCTCGCGCAGGTCGGCAACGATGGTGTCAAATTCCGGCCGCTCCTGCTCGTCAATGATGCCGTCCTCGGCGATGCGCAGCAGTGTCTTGATCTTGTCGGTCGCGCTCTGGAGGCGGTTTGTCAGCGCGATCGTCGCCGTCGGCAGCGGCTGAATATGTACCTCCGGCAGCACGCCCAGCGTGTCGGTCGCTTTTGCATGTTCCAGCTCAAGCCAGGGGAGGTTGTAGAGCTCAGCCATGCGGTGCACGGTGTCATCAGATGGCGTGCGGCGTCCGTTCTCATATTGTTTCATACTTTCTGCGGAAAGTCCAAGTAGCTCGGCTGCCTCTTCTTGCGAAAAATAGGTAGCCTTTCTTGCCCTTTGGTATAAATTTGGGTACTCGGGATACATGGATTTTTTCCTCCTTTTGAGATATGATTAACTCGCAACGATCAGTTTGCCCTCTACGAAAGCGATGAAAGAGCGGCGAGGGATTCGAACGTTTCTCCCCAGGAGAATGACCGGGAATCCGAGGGCGTCTTTGTCCTGACGCGCCTGCACGCGGATCAGCTGCGGGTCGACACCGAGGACTTTGCCGGCGACGGCGGCACTGATGGTTTCTTTCTCTGAAAGTTTCAGTTCTTCAAGCGTCATGATACTATCCTCCTAACTAAGCGTTTCGGGCAGCCGGTCCGGTGTTTCCACTTCAAACAGTGCGCTGATATCAACACCCAGCAGCATCGCAAGCTGCGGCAGCTTGTCGGTGGTGGGCTGGTATTCGCCACTCTCCCATTTGCCAACGGCGACTGCGGAAACATTCATTGCCTTGGCAAGATCGGTCTGGCTCATGCCCTTTCTTTGACGGAGTTCTTTGACGCGGAGCTTTACCATTTTTTCAATCATCCTTTCTATCTTGATTTTTGCAGTTTGCCATGGTATTTTTAAGTGAGACTTTATACTATGAGCAAAAGAACGAAGGAGCAGGGGAGAATCGAACTCCCATCACTGCGGCCGGTGAGCACCATGCTGCTCCATATGGATGAGGTGAGGGGCGAGGACGGGTCGAACGTCCTTCAGTCGGGCATTAGAGTAACGGAGGACAATCCCCACGGTTCCGGCTGAACCATCTCCCGACGCGCGCCGGCCGCCCCAAATATAGCGAAGATGAGGTGAAGCAAATGCAAGATGTTATAGCTTTCGATCAAAACGAAACTTGCAAAATGCAATTTGAAATACCGGAAATTGACGAGTGCCCAATATGTCATCATGCTTTGCAACCAACAATTTTGAATTCCAGATATGTAATGGACGATCCAAATGGGGAGTCTCTGCTATGCCATTTATACACCACTTTTTTCTGCCCCAAATGTCGTGGCGTCTTTATGGGAAAGTTTTCAGAATCACTTGATTTGCGTTTTGGACCCAATTCGGTCTATTTGGGAGCGTACTCTCTTTCCCCTACAGTGCCTGACTATGATCGTTTCAGCGATAAGATCATAAATCTATCTGCTACGTTTGTTCAAACATACGAGCAGGCTCAGTGTGCTGAAGCCAATGGGTTGAATCAGATCTGCGGCATCGGGTATCGCAAGGCGCTGGAATATTTGGTAAAGGATTATTTATGTCATAAAGCACCCGCAGATGAGGATGCAATAAAAACAGAGGCACTTGGCAGAAGCCTTCAGCGAATCGAAGATTCACGAATCCAAGCGCTCGCGCAGCGTGCGACCTGGATTGGCAACGATGAAACGCATTATGTCAAAAAGCATGAGGATTTGGACGTCGCGACCATGAAAGTATTCATCAATGCCATGGTTCACTTTAACGATTCGGACTTGGCATTGGAGCAAGCACTTGGCATTGAACGGGCGTGAGCCGGATCTCGCTCAGCAAGCTTTTTGCCATCCAGTGACCAATAGGAAGTTGCCACGCGTACCGGATCATTGTTTGCTCCAGATCCGCGGACTTCTCGAATCTCGATGACTCGAATGACCTTGGCGCTTTCGATCGGAGAAAATGTCATCATAACGTATTCAGCTTTCTTTGGATTCGACGACATACAGCTTGCCGCCATGCAGCTGGTAGATGCCGCCAATGTGCAAGTTCTGCAGCGTGAGATAAGTCTCGCAGCGCTTTGCACGCCAGCAGATCTCCGCCATATTGTCGAGCTTGATTCTGCGCACTTTATAGAGCACGTTCTCGCCTCATTTCTTGTGTTCACGAGAGGAACTGATATGCTTGAATGGATAAAGGTCGTTGCACCGTATATCGTGGCGATCATCGGACTGCTCGGCGGTATTTGGGTTGCTGCCCGAAACAACAAAAACCAGTTGACGGCCGCTTATTTCGACCGCATGACTGCGGCCTACGAGCAGCACTGGAAGGCGTTTTCGGAGTTTGTCTACGAGCCGAACGATACGCATCGGAATGCTTATATCGTTGCCCTCTACAACGCGAGGCTTTACGCTTCCGATGATGTAGACTGCGGCATACAGATACTTTTCGAGAAAGCGGTCGAATATACCTCTTCCGGGCGGCGCGATATACGTGAACTTGATGTGTATGCCGGGGAGTTGGAAAAACTGCTGCAGGAAGATGTTGTGAAGTATCGGAGTCGGAAGCGGCGTTCTCGATGTACTCGATGACCCATCGCCCAAGTTCCAGAATGGGTATTGCCAGCCGAGGCTTGGGTTCTTGATCGTCCTCTGTGTGTTCTCTGTAGAGACACCAGACCAGAGGTGCAATGACGATCACCCAAATCAGCAACGCGATAGGTCTCATATCGCGCTCCTTTCGTACAGTCGTTGTCTAAACTGTAGCTTTATAATAAATCTTTAATCAAATATTGTCAATCGTAAAAGTGCTAATTAAATATTCTTGTGAACAAGAGCCAAATTCTATAATAAGGTGTTGTTTCTAATGGACAGAGAGCTTTTTGTGCAAAATATTGAAAGATGGTGTGCTGTGAAGGGTGTAGCGCCAACGGTGGCTTGCCGTGAAAGCGGTGCAGGCAATAGCTTTCTGACCAATGTAAAAAGAGGGCAAACTCCATCTGTGGCAAACGTGCAGCTGCTTGCACAGTATCTCGGCTGCACCGTGTCCGATCTGCTCGGCGAGACGCCGGGCGCGCTGCCGGCCGTGCCGGAAGGCCCGACCGCGCAGTTTCTAAAGTTGTTCTCAAGCCTCGACGACAAAACGCAGAATGAGATCGTCGCCGAGATGCTCAAGAGAAAAAAATAAAAAAAGGTGCCCGAATCGGGCACCGAAGAGGGGGTGCAGTGGTATGGTATTCGCTCTATTTATTTGTTTAACATTTTTTGTTGGTGCTGTGGCACTGGTGTATCGGCATAATAAGGAAAACAGCCAGAGAAGCAATGAAGAGGAAACCAGATCAGCGCTTCAGACACACACTCAGGAGAGCGCGGAAAAGTCTGCGACGCATTTGCAACCTCGTATATCTTTAGACGAGTATGTCGTTCTTGATGTCGAGACGACAGGACTGGATGCTTACAGAGATAAGATCATTCAGATATCTGCGATCAAATATGATGCGCAGGGGAAAATGATAAAGTGCTACAACACCTATGTAAATCCTGGTATCAGTATCCCTGCTTCGGTGTCCAGAATCAACCATATTACTGATGACTTGGTGTCTGGTGCCCCTTATGCGGAAGAGGTTGCCGATGACTTCCTTGCATTTGTTGGCAATGATGTAGTGGTCGGCTATAACGTTACATTTGACCTGAAGTTCCTGAATAACACTTTTGATGGAGCGTTTTCTGGGTGTCAGTATGTGGATGCACTATCTATTGCGCGAAAATGCTTTGACCTGCCAAATTATAGGCTTCAGACGGTTGCAAACTTCGCAGGGTTCAGATCAGATGAATTCCACAATTCGCTTGTTGATTGCGAGGCGGTAGCTGCTGTACTTCGTCGTGCAAGCGTTGATATCGGAAAATGGATAAAAGAATTTGGTGAGCGCAAGTCTTATGCTTCAAACTACAACCCAGTGCAGCCAGTATACCGCCCCGTTGAGAATAGTCGGCGCGGCTACGAGTACTGGGAGCGGGGCGAAGATGCGCGTGCAGAGGGTGATTTTGCAACGGCGTTGCAGCTTTATGACAGAGCCAGAAAAGAGGGCTTTAGGGGTCCTGTTCTCTATTCATCCTATGCAAAAATATACCGTAAGCGCAGGGAGTATGACCGCGAAATAGCAATTTTAGAAGAGGCTATCAACGCCTGTGATGGCTCTGCAGGAGAAGAGTTTTTTGCGCGCAGAGAACGTGCAAAAGAGTTGCGTGCCAATGCAGAAAAGAAGGCTGCAGAAGAGACGCTGCGAGCCCAAAAGAGGGAAGATCGTGCAGCAAGGAAATTACAGGAGGAAGAAGCTAAAGCACAGCGGGCTACGCAGCGAAATTCTCGGCGTATACGGCAGTTGTCTGACGAAGGTGAAGTCCTTGGAGAATTTGAGTCACTTGCCGAAGCAGAACGTATTATTGGAGTTAACAGAAAGAGTATTCGTGAAGCGGCCACTGGAAAGCAAAAACACGCTGGTGGTTTCCGGTGGGAGTATGTAGCCGTTGAGCAAACGCTGCCCGAAGCAGATATGCAAAGCGCCACCCCAGATGGAGTGGCGGACATAATTGAGATATAGACGGTGCCCGAATCGGACACCGAAGATCGTGCGCACGCAAAACATGCGTTCTCCGTTTGACGTGCGTATACGGCCAGAGGTATAATTTATACAGAGGGCGGGAGTGCGGCAAAGCTCCCCCCGCGGGAAAGGGGAGCGCAAAATGGATAAGGTGATCTGCCTCGGTATGACCGGTCATCCCGAGCCACGACAATAAAAAAGCCGCCCCTGAAGGAGCGGCAGATGTTCAACAGACTTGACAATTCAAAAATAGGCGGTTATACTCAAAGTAGAAAAAGGCGCTGCGACAAGCGGTTAGCCTCAGGAATTAGTCAAAGATTTTGACCGCTTACCTTGGCCGGGGGCGGTCATTTTCTTTTGCACATCTGGAAAACCAGAGTTGCAACGCCTATCAATACCAGCGTGTAAGCAAAAAGCTCACCGTAAGTAACCATAGACATCACCTCCCTTCCGGGAAGTGCTAACCGCCTGCCGTTCGTGCAGCGCCAAAAACAGAATAGCAGAGTCTCGTCGAAAAAGCAAGAATATTGTTGCAGGGGCGATAAATGCAGAGCGGCCATCGCCCGAAAGGACGACGGCTGCTCTTTGAGTTCTGCGCGCGAACTCCTGAGAGGGCAATGCGACGAGGACTATTGATCGTTGCGCTTGGAATCGGCTGCAAGCCGAGCTGCGAGGTCAAGGATCTCTTGCTGGGCGTCTGCGGATAAAGCCTCGAACAATGCAATGATGTAAGCCGGATCGTACATGATTTTCTCTCTCTCGGACGCCGCCCGTGTAGATTTGGCGCCGAGAAGATTATACCGAATTTTATGGCCAAAAGCTACGATAATATCGAGGAGGTGAGCTGTGGCATGCTATGCCCTAAATGCAAAACAGATATGCCGGACGATGCTAAATTTTGCAGCCAATGCGGGAGACGTCTGATAACTGCTCCACCCAAGCAGCAGACGAGGAGACGAGGCCGCGGACAGGGCACCGCGCGAAGGCGCGGTTCGACCTGGACCGCGGTGTGGACGGCCGGATTCGTTGTCGAGGATGGAAAGCTAAGGCAGATTCGGCATAGCAAAGGCGGTTTCGCAACCAAAACGGCGGCACTGGCCTATGCAGCAAATCCACCAGAGAAAGCGGAGATCCGCGAGCCTACATTGAGCGACTATTGGCAGACCTACGAAAAGTCCACCTTGTGTAAAAAGTCGGACTCAAAACAGACCGCACACGATATCGCATGGCGGCGGCTGAAGTCCATTGCCCATATCCCGATAGCTCGGCTCACGATCGGACAGCTGCAAGAGGTTGTCGACGCAAATACAAAAACGCACTATCCTGCCAAGGATATGCGGACGGTGCTCTCTCATCTTTACAAGCGAGCGGTGGCGGAGGGCGTTGTGCCGACAAACTTGGCTCCATACATTGAGCTGCCGCCGCTGCAGAAGCAGGAGATTAAGCCGTACACCAAGACTGAGATCGTCGCGTTTTGGAAAGCCTACGCGGATGGGGATACGTTTGTCGGATATATCCTCTTGATGATCTATACCGGCATGATGCCGGGTGAGCTGCGGAAGCTGACAAAAGCCATGGTAGACTTCGATAAGCTGGAGATTGTCGGCGCTGGTATCAAGACCGATGTTCGCGATAAAACGCCTATGGTTTTTCCGGAGATCATCAAGCCTGTGTTGCAGCAGCTATGCGAGACGTCCAGGAGCCGCAAAGGCTACGTCCTCGATATGAATGAGGATAACTTCTATGCGGAGTTCCATGCCGCGGAAAAGCGGTGCGGAACGCGCGACCTCAAGCCCTACTCGTGCCGGCATACGACAGCGACAGCTCTGGCCGTGGATAATGTGCACATGACTACGATAAAGGAGATCATGCGCCATAGCAATATCAGTACCACGCAGCTATACATTCACCCAGATACGCAAGCGATGCATCAGGGCATCGATGCGGTCGGAAAATCGGATTTGGAGAGAATCAAGGCACAATAATAGGTAACGCAGTAGTGTACAATGGCTAAAAAATGCAGAAATACCAACGGTTTTTGTACCCCTGCTAAGGGAGTAGGGCGTGTAAAAAGCGCCGCGGAGGTTCAAATCCTCTCTTCCGCGCCAAGTAAAAACCTTGAAGCCATAACGGTTTCAAGGTTTTTCTTGTTTTTGGTAAAAACGTTTTTGCTTCGATTTGGAATAGTTCCTTCCGTGGGCTATATTGTGGGCGACATAGTAGTTTACTTCACCGATTTTGTTCTACAGTTGACACTATTGTTTATAATTTTATCCTGGGCAGAAGATAGCAGCTCGTCCCACGAAATAGACTCTGTAGAATATCGGTAATGGTTACTGCATGTCCAAAACACTTTAGCCTTTGGTTGACCTCTTGCATAAAACGCTTTTGATTTTCCGGCGAGAGGCGGCTAAAGTCCTTTTGGAGTTCCAATCCTGATTTAGAAAGTTTTGCCATAAATTTCTCATATTGTTCTTGATCTGCAGTCATGTGACACCTCCGTACTTCTTTAGCGTGTTCTGCGCTCCCATAAAATCCTAGCACGCCTTCTATGGACTGGAAAGGCAGTATCGAATTTACAAACAAGTTCTGAACGAAAAGACAGCATTTCTTCTCGACGATTTTCCATTTTTCTGTTACATTACGGTTATCAAAACTTACGGAGAAAGACTATGACGAAAATCTTATTTATCTGCTTAGGTAATATCTGCCGCATCCCGATGGCGGAATTTGTGATGAAGGACCTGGTCGAAAAGGCAGGACTTGCCGACAAATTTCAGATCGACTCCGCGGCGATGTGCCGCGATGAGATCGGCAATCCCGTCTATCCGCCCGCGCGGCGCAAGCTCGCCGAGCACGGCATTTCCTGCGAGGGACACGCTGCGCGCCAGCTCACGGCGCAGGACTACGAGGAGTACGATCTGCTCATCGGCATGGAGGGCGCGAACCTCAAAAACATGCAGCGCATCTGCGGTGGTGATCCGGCGGGGAAGATGCACCGGCTGCTCGACTACACCGACCGCCCGGGCGACGTCGCCGACCCGTGGTATACAGACGATTTTGAAGCGACGTGGCGGGATGTCTCAGAGGGCTGCAAGTGCCTTTTGGCAGAGATCGAAAAAAGCGGGATTTGATGGCATTTCAAGACGGGAGGCAGACGATGAGCGAGATCAAGGTTCATATTTTCCACATCGGCAAGGTGTGCGTCGCGCCGGAGCTGCCGTTTGGCGGCGAGCATTACAGCGCGCTCAAGGCGTCTGGCGTGCTGGATAGAAAGTCGAAACGGCTCTGGCTGCCGGTTTCGGCCTATCTCATCGAGTGCGCGCACGGGAACGTTCTGTTCGACTGCGGCTGGCACCGCGATATGAGCCCGCACGGCGTCTTTGAGCGCAGGGCGCAGATCCGTTCGCTCAGCTCGCTGCCGCTGTATTCTACGAATCAGGTTGTTGTCGAAAGCAGTGCGGCCATCGACGAGCAGCTCGCGGCGCGGGGCGGCGCGCCTGTCGATTGGGACGCGGTGCTGCTCTCGCATCTTGACTGCGACCACGCGAACGGCCTCAAGCTGGTCGCGGACGCGAAAAAAATTCTCGTTTTGAAGGACGAACTGCGCTTCGCGGAGAACGGCTCACCCGTCAACCGCATCCGCTACAATGCGGACTGGTGGCGCGGCACGAAGATGCAGACCTTCGACTGGAATGGCCTTATGGGCTCCGCAGGCCGGTCTTACGATGTGTTCGGCGACGGGATGCTCGTGATGGTCAACATTTCGGGCCATTCCAAGGGCCTGTGCGCGCTCAGGATCACGGGGGAGAACGGGAGGTTGCGCCGACGGCGGCTACGCGAAAAAATCGTGGGAGCAGATGCTGCTCTCCGGCATCGCCGACGACCGCGCGGCGCAGAAAAAGTCGCTCGCGTGGATCAGGGCACAGAGTCGGGAGCGGAACTGCGTTGCGTGCATCGCCAACCACGATTTCGATGTCAAACCGGGCGCGATTACATTATAAAAGAGTGAACAGGCAGCGCCAGCGGCGCTGCCTGTTACTCATTTCAGGGCTTAATAATTTCTACCGTGGATGTTCGGAATTTGTTAAGAATTTTCACAGTGGAATCACAAGGTTTGCATGATATAACTTTTCCCACAGGCGGGAAAGAAACCAAAATGGGCCGGAGCTTCCGGCAATGGAGGAACATATTATGCAGACTGTCATCACGATCAACGCCGTCATCATGGCGCTATTTTTCGTATGCTATTCCTATCAATTCTTCTATGTGGCGGTGGCGCTGCTGAAGCGGAAAAAATTCACCTGCCGCAATGAAAACCACCGCATTGCCGTCCTCATCGCCGCGCGCAACGAGGAAAACGTCATCGGCCAGCTGCTCGACAGCATCCACGCGCAGAAGAACTATCCGATGGACCACGTGGACATCTACGTCGGCGCGGACAACTGCACGGATGACACGGCCCGCGTGGCGCGCGAGCGCGGCGCGATCGTCTTTGAGCGCCACGATACGGTGCATGTCGGCAAGGGCTATGTGCTCAATGAAATGCTCAAGCGCATCAAGCGCCCGGGCCGCAAGCACTACGACGCCTATCTCGTGCTGGACGCCGACAATATCCTCGACCCGAACTTCATCTCCGAGATCGAGAAGGTCTACTCCAGCGGCTATGAGATCGTGACGTGCTACCGCAACTCCAAAAACTACGGCGACAACTGGATCTCCGCGGGCTATGCGCTGTGGTTCCTGCGCGAGGCGCAGTATCTCAATAACGCGCGCATGCGCCTTGGAAGCAGCTGCGCCGTGTCCGGCACAGGCTTTCTGTTTTCCGACGGTGTGCTGGAAGCGTGCGGCGGCTGGAACTTCTTCCTGCTGACCGAGGACATCGAGTTTACCATTGACAACGTCGTGCGCGGGGAAAAGGTCGGCTACGCGGCGGGCGCGGTGCTCTATGACGAGCAGCCCACGAGCTTTGCCCAGTCCTGGCGCCAGCGCATGCGCTGGTCGAAGGGCTACCTGCAGGTGTTCCGCAAGTACGCCTCCGAGCTCTTCTCCGGCATTGCGCGCGGCAGCTTTTCCTGCTATGACATGACGATGAACATCATGCCCGCGGCGGTGCTCACGGGTTTGAGCGTGGTCGTGAACATCGGCGCGGCGATCGCGAATGCGACGTCAGGCGGTTCGATGGCGGTGCTGGCGGTCTCCGTGCTGCAAACGCTGATGAGCCTGTACTTAACGCTCTTTGTGCTCGGCGCGATCACGACCGTGACGGAGTGGAAGAATATCCGCTGCGCGGCGTGGAAAAAGGCGCTCTACGCCTTCACGTTCCCGCTCTTCATGCTCACCTACGTGCCGATCTGCATTGTGTCGCTCTTTACGAAGGTCGAGTGGAAGCCGATCTGCCACACCAGAGTGATGACGCTTGAGCAGATCGAAGAGCCCGGCCTGCGCGCATCGTAAAAAGCGATTTCCCATAAAAGGGGAGAGGGTGAAAACCCTCTCCTCTTTTTTTATTATTACCGCTTGTCGCCGGGCTTAAAAATGAGTGCCATCAGCACAGCAAAGACGACCGCTGCGGCGATGCCGCCCGCCGTGGCGCTGAGGCCGCCGGTCATCACGCCGAGCCACCCCTGCTCTTGAACAGCTTTTTCCACGCCCTTGGCGAGCGAGTAGCCAAAGCCGAGCAGCGGCACGGTCGCGCCCGCGCCGCCCCATTTGACGATGGGCTCGTAGACGCCGATGGCCGTCAGCAAAACGCCGCAGACGACATAACCCGTCAGGATACGCGCGGGCGTGAGGGGCGTTTTGTCGATGAGAATCTGTCCGATGGCGCAGAGGATGCCGCCGCAGAGAAAGGCGTTCAGATAATCCACCGCTTATCCCTCCTTGTGATTCGAGAATACGACCGCGTGGCAGATGCCGGGGATGCTCTCGCCCTGAAATGTCGTCGTGGGGGAGAGCAGCGCGCCCGTCGGCGCGAAGATGATGCGGTTCCATTTGCCCTCGCGCATCCCGTGCAGCAGATACCCGCACAAAACGCTTGCCGAGCAGCCGCAACCGCTGCCGCCGCAGTGCATGTCCTGCGATTCGATGTCGTAGAGCAGAAGCCCGCAGTCGGTGTAGCGCTCACCGAGAGGGAGCCCATCGCGCGCGAAAAAGTCCGAGACGATCTGATGCCCGAGCCTGCCGAGGTCGCCCGTCACGATGAGGTCATAGTCTTCGGGTTTTGTCCTCGTGTCGCGAAAGAGCGCGCACAGCGTGTCATAGGCGGCGGGGGATGATGTTCCAATAGACCCATAAATATCAGCCAGCAGCACTGGCAAGGCCCTGTTCATCAATCAAATCAAGGAGTCGCTGATATTCGTCCTGGTATTTGAATTGTATTGTTATAGTGCCGCCTTCGTGAACGTAGATCATTTCAATCAGTTCTACAATTACCTCACGAGTCAGAACTTGAATATTGCGGTAACGAAGGAAACTGGAAATAAACTTGTTCTCTGAGACGGGGGCGGATTGGTACTTGCTGATCTCTTCTTTGATGTTGGCAATCGCAATTTCGATTTGCTCCAGCTGCTCACCAATCTTGGCTTTTAGTGAAAGATACTCGTCCTTGGATAGTATTCCTGCTTTCCAATCGGGGTAAAGATCGATTCGGCAGCGGGAAACCTTCTCGTATTCCTCTTCTTTTAATTGAAGCATCTTTTCAAGGCGAGAAGACTTCGCAACTCGTACATTTTGACTTTTCAGGTCATTCACAAGCTGATCCATTGAAACCGCGAGATCAATTTGAGACTGGATGGTAGCAAGAACGGCGTCATAAAGCTGTTTTTCCCGAATGGTATGCTTGGTGCATAAATTGCGCCCCGCTTTACGGAAAGTCTGGCAAACATAGTAGTGGTACTTTCCATACGACTGTGCTACACTCTTTTTCCCCATTGCTCTCAGGCAATCCGCACAGCGGATATACCCTGCAAATATGCTGACATGATTGATACCGGGTGAAGTCCGTGTGTCTCGCATTAAAAGCTGCTGCACCGTTTCAAATTCTTCGCGGTCAATGATAGCTTCATGCGTGTTCGGAACAATCACCCAGTTTTCCTCGGGAACAGCAACGCTAACCTGCACCTTATAGCTTTTGGTTCGGTTTTTGTTCTGAACCATATCTCCAACATAAAGCCTGTTTTTCAAAACTCGCTTTACTGAGGAATCGGGCCATGCGCTGTCTAACTGCCCAGCAGGATGCTTATAATTTAGGCCGCATTGACGTTTATAGGCGCTGGGATTAGGGATTCCCATATGGTTCAGCTTTTTTGCAATGCCAATGATGCTCATTCCCTGCAAGAACCAGTCAAAGATGTTTTTGACGACTTCAGCAGCAACGGGGTCAACTATAAGGTGATGGTGGTCGTCAGGATCTTTCATATAGCCATATGATGCAAAAGAACCAATGAACTCTCCTTTGCTGCGTTTACGATCCAGAGATGAACGAACTTTGTTTGAAATATCACGACAGTATTCGTCGTTCATCACATTTTTGAAGGAAACCAACGCATTGTTAATGGAGGCAGGGTCTTTTACACTATCGATTCGGTCGTTGACGGATATAAAGCGGATGTTCAGCATAGGAAAAATCATCTCAAGATACTGACCCACTAAAATATAGTTTCGGCCCAACCGGGATAAATCTTTGACAATGACACAGTTGATTTTTCCTTTTTTGATGTCTTCCATCAGACGCATGAAATCCGGACGATCAAAATTAGTTCCGCTCCAACCATCATCAGAGTAGCGATCTATAAAGGTGATATCATCGTTATGGGCAATGTAATCATCAATGATGTCAAATTGCGTCCCGATGCTATCGCTTTCCTCTTTATCACCGTCCTCTCTTGAAATACGTGCGTAATCCGCAGCTTTCCACTGTTTAGCATCAGGCAAAACTCCCTGGCGTTTCCGCAAATATTCATCATATCGGTTTCTGTATGCCATATAAACCTCCTGTGATAAGGCCGTATGATATGGCTATACTACACGCACTAATTATATCATACGAAACAGCAAAATCAATTCTCCGAAATGAGCAAGTTATGGATACGACGCTGTAAAGTATCCCCTGTATTTCCTGAATAAGTCACATGAACGCCTATACTCCCGACACGGAACAGATATGGATTTTTGACAGCACCTACAAATGCTTTCATCTTATTGCTATCGGATTCTGGCCGTACATGAATCTCTGTAATATCAACTAAAGTGTTTTTATTGAAAGCGGGTGACGAGAGATACTGTAAGGCAGATTCTTTCAGGTTATTATTCAAGTGCAGACCTCCTTAGTAAAAAGTGATGTAAAAATTTTAACCATAAGCTGGAATTTGTATTCACTTGAAACTATATCCGGGCCATTTCCTGCGCCCTCGCTTTAGGCCGCGTATTTGCAGGCTGCCGCTGTGCGACACTTCCCCGGCAGGTACGCAAACGCATACTGTCAGCCGATCCTGTATAACTCCCGGACAAATCGATGCAGCCGCAGTTGGGGGCGGCGTTTTCAAGGTTCAATAGGTGGTTTTTACCGTTCACAAAATAAATACGGGGCCATGTCCGTATTTTTTGCGCACGCCCCCAAAAATCTAAATATGGCATTTCTGTATTGACTTATACAATATATTGTGTTACACTTTGCCCGTAAATGAGTTTTGCGCAATTTCCCTTTGGGCATAGGTCGATGATCTGTGTGTGGAGTGATCCACCTGCGCACGTTGTCAGGTTTGTACGTTTTTGTCAGTAGTATTGCTGTGCCATGAGAGCCGGCTGCTGCTGACTTTTTTGTTTTACGGGGCACCGCCCCATACTGCGGGAATGACGAGAGTTTGCTGTCAGGCAAACATACTGGATTCTACCAGGATCGTTGTTCCCGCTTTTTTTGCGCCCAAACGCCGAAAGGCTTTGAGGATATATCATCATGAAAGGTGGAAACAAGAAATGAAATTCAGACGAAAATGGAAACCCGGAGGGCATCCCCGACGCTTCTTCCGACCGTACCACAGGTACAGAAAGAAGCGGCTTTTGAATAAGCCGCGCATCGGATATGAAGCTGGAGAGGAATGTATCTATGGAAAACGCAAAGAGTTACGCTCCGCAAATTCTCATCGGTACAGAAGGTCTGCCGCGTGAACAATGGCTGGAATACCGGCGCAAGGGCATCGGCGGAAGTGACGCCGCTGCCGTTCTCGGAATTTCACCATTCCGTACCGGGCGGGATCTCTACTATGACAAGCTGAATATCGTCACAGCGGATGATGCCGAAAACTGGGTCCAATTGGAGGTTGGAACTCTGCTGGAGCCGTTGGTTGCCAAGATCTTCGCCCATAAGACGGGCTATAAGATCTACCGCCGGCCATTCATGTTCCAGCACCCGCTGTATCCCTGGATGCTGGCGGATCTGGATTATATGGTGGAACTGCCGGACGGTACAACAGCCATCCTTGAGATCAAAACCACGAATTATAACGCCAAGGATAACTGGTGGTACAACGGCGAGGAAATCGTTCCTATCTACTACGAATCGCAGGGGCGGCACTACATGGCGGTCATGAACATTGACCGGGTCTACTTCTGCTGCCTTTACGGCAATTCGGAAGACGAGGCGATGATCCGCCGCATTGACCGTGACATGCCCTATGAAGAAGAACTGATCGCTTTGGAACGGGACTTCTGGGAAAATCATGTCCTCACAAAAACGCCGCCTCCCTATGTGGAAGCGGACGGTGACCTGATCCTCGAAAGCCTGCGGCGAAAGCTGGGGCCCGCAGACAAGGACGCGCCTCCCGTGCTGCTGGGGCAACCGCAGTTTGGGCAGCTTTCCATGCTTCTTTCCCTGCAAGAGCAGAAAAAGACGCTGTCGGCTGATGTGAACAAACTGGAGAAGGACATTAAACGGTTAAAGGGTATGCTCATCGAGAGAATGGGGACGAGCTGTACCGCCGTGTATAACGGTTCTGCGGAGAGCTACACCATAACCTACAATCCGGTACGCTCCGCAGGCATATCGAAGGACGCCTTAGAGCGCTTGAAGGACGAACACCCTGACATTTACGATCAGTATGTCACGGTGTCCGAATGGCGAAGATTCCATGTGAAAAAAGCTGCCTTGCAGGCAGCGTGAAAAGAAACGGAGGTGATGTGCTGTGAGCATTGTTGCAGCACTGGACAAGGTACTGTTTTTCAATGCGTCCAGCAAATATTCTGTCCTTCGGATGAAAACGGAGGACAGCAGCGTACCCACAGAAGCCCGGAGCCCCTATCGCTATCACGACCACCTGATCCGCTTCACTGCCGTCGGCATCGAATTGCCGCAGACGGATACAGTGAAGATCGAGATGGATGGAGAGTGGAAGGACGGAAAATACGGGCTCCAGCTTCAAGTCGATCATTGGCAGGAAATCGTGCCGCCCACATTGGAGGGCGTCCGCAATTATCTTGCCTCCGGTCTGCTGAAGGGCATCGGAGAAAAGACCGCCGACGCGATCATTGAGAAGTTTGGCGTCAATGCTCTGGAGATTCTGGAACATCAGCCAGACCGGCTTCTTGAGATTCGCGGCATTACGAAGGAGCGGCTTGCGGAGATCAAGGACGCCTATGCGGAAACCAGCCGGATGCGTGTCCTGATGACCCTGCTGGCCCCGTTCAAGGTCACGCCGACGACCGCGCAGAAGATCTATCAGCATTTCGGCCCTGCCTGTGCAGACATCGTGAGACAGAGTCCCTTCAATCTCTGTCAGGTGCCGGGGTTCGGCTTCAAGAGGATTGACGCCATCGTGCAAAAATCCGGTGGGGATCTGCGCGATCCGAAGCGTGTTCACGGTGCGCTCTTTTATGCGCTGGAGGACGCACGGACAAAGGACGGACATCTCTATCTGGAAGCGGAGTCTTTGCTCAAAGCGGCTATGCAGCTGCTCAATGAGCGGATACCCCTCCCACAGATGCGCGTCCCCATGAGCCAGGTCGAACAGGAGCTGTCTGCCATGATCCGGCAGGATGAGGTGGTATCGAACCACGGCAATGTGTATCTGCCCAAGCAATTCCTGCAGGAGAGCGAAACCGCACAGAAAGCGGTAGAGCTGTTTCTGGCAAAGCCGATGGTGGTGGACATTACGCAGCCGTTGGAGCGAGTAAAGCATAGCTTAGGGCTCAACCTGTCCAAGCGCCAGTCAGAAGGCGTGGAGATGGTGTTCCGGCATAACCTGTCCATCATCACAGGCGGCCCTGGCACCGGCAAGACCACGGTTCTGAAAACGGTGATCGAGGTGTACCGTCAGCTCTATCCGCGGCAGAAGATCGTACTCGGCGCGCCCACAGGTAAGGCAAGCCGGCGTATGGCGGAGGCAACGGGGATCGATGAAGCACAGACGCTCCACAGCATCCTGGGACTTCACGGTGATTCGGAATCGAAGAAAGACCGGGAACGGGGACCGCTGGAAGCAGGGCTCTTGATCGTGGACGAGACTTCCATGGTCGATATGTGGCTGATCCACCAGCTCTTTTTACGTTTGCGCCCCGGCACCAAAGTCCTTTTGGTCGGTGACGCGGACCAATTGGAGAGCGTGGGTGCCGGCGATGTGTTCCACGAGCTGATCGGCTCCGGCGTTGTGCCTGTCACGGTGCTGGACGAGATCTTCCGTCAGGCACAGGACAGCCTGATCGCCCACAATGCCCGTTTTATCAACGAGGGCAAAACGACGCTGTACTATGGTGAGGACTTTGCCTTTCATAAGGCAGAGAGCCAGGAGGAGACTGCCGGCATCATCCGTGAGCTTTACCGGGAGCAGATCGCCGCAAAAGGAATTGAGCAGGTGGAGATTTTATCGCCGTTCCGCTCCGAGGGCGAGGCATCGGTCAACAGCCTGAATGAAGCCATCCGCGAGGAGATCAACCCCGCAGCGCCGCAAACGCCGGAGATCGTGTACGCCGGAAAGATATTCCGCCTCAACGACCGCGTGATGCAGATGCGGAACAACTATGAGATCAAGCTGTATAACCGCTCCGGCAAGCAGGTCGGCGAAGGTATTTTCAACGGTGACATCGGCACCATCCGCAAAATCAGCGGTACCAATGTCGTGATCGAGTTTGACGGCCGCTATATGGATTGCCCGCAGGTGCTTCTGGATGATTTGGAGTTGTCCTATGCCATTACGATCCATAAATCCATGGGCTCGGAGTATGATACGGTCATTATTCCGCTGCTGGCTGCCCATAATGTGCTCCTGACGCGGAATCTTCTCTACACGGCAATCACACGAGCCAAGCGCCGTGTGCTGCTGGTGGGTGAGAAACGGGCGCTGTATATGGCGATCCATCGGAGCCGAAAAGGAAAACGCAACACCATGCTGGGCGAACGCATTGCCCTCTACTATAAGGCGGTCACGCGCAAGGCCCTCCGCAGCGAAGAGGGCGAAGAATGGCAGCGTGCCAGTTAATGTGAGATGAATGTGCAAAAAAACGCACAGTCATCTCTTATTTATTTTATGAAGGGAGTATCAAACCATGTCCAGAGAAAGAATTATGCTGACCCAAGCGATTCCTGCCGTGCAGCAGCTTCGCAAGGTGCAGGGCTTTGATCCGCTGCGCTTTCTGAAAAGAAACGCCAACGGCGAGGTCGAGCTGGAGCCGCGCTATCAGCGGCTCTGGTTCCGATTGGCCTGCCCCGACGGAAAAATGCTGCTGAACCGGCTGCGGATCACAGACCAAATCGCCGTTTATGAGGCGCAGGTATTTCTGTCCAGAGAGGACAACCAGCCAATCGCCAATTTCACCGCGGCGGTGGAAAAGGCGCAGGCTCCTGCCGGACGCTATGTGCAGGCCGCGCAGGACGAGGCGCTGAAAACGGCGCTGGATAATGCAGGCTTCGGCATCCAGCTCTGTGAGATCAACCCCTCTGCGGCGGTAGATGCACAGACCGATGGAAAACAGGAAGTCGCAACGGGCACTGTAAATCGTCAGGAGACTGCTCCGGCGGCAAATAGAGCCGCAGCACCGCAGCGAGAAGATACTATCGGTGAAAATCATCCGGTGCAGGCAGTGCCTACACCGCAAGAGGTTCAACCGCAGGAGGCGGCAAAGATGCCCAACGTAAATCAGCAAGAGGTTCACACCACCCAGCAGACGGAAAGCGTTTCAGACGCCATGAGTCTGCTGCAGGCGTTAAGCGGCGGAACTGCGGCTTCTGAGCCTGATCCGGTTATGCCCCAAAAGGCGCAGGAGGTTCCTTCGGAAACGGCGGAGCCTGCGGTCACGGAGCGGGCTGAAACAGCGCAGACGGTGAAACCTATTGTGGTCGATATGCCGGCAGCGGCATCGACAGCGTCTGCACCGAAATATTCGGACGATATGACGGTGGACGAGATCCTTTCGCTGATGACGGAAGGGGAAGCTGCGGAGCTGGTCGTAACCACCGGCGTCAATAAGGGCTGGACGATGGCACAGGTTTCTGAGCAGCGTCCCTCCAGCCTGAAATATTACGCCTATCTCTGTGAGGATTGCGGCAATATTATGAAGGCTGCCGCCATGCTTCTGATGGGTGGTTCGCAGCAGTTAAAGGCAAGCTGACCGCTTTCCATCCGTAAATTTTGCGTCTTGGGAGGGATGCTGGTTTGAATTACGGGAAAAAGCATGATCTCCCCTTTGGCATTATGGATGTGGCCGGGCTCCTCCGCCTGAATATCAGGCGGAGGGCTCCCGGTCAGGTGTATGTGGATTGTCCCATCTGCGGTGACCGCCGGGGGAAAATGAATCTGAACACGGCAAAAGACCTGTGGCGCTGTAACTACTGCGGTGAAGGCGGCGGAATGCTGTCCCTTTACGCAAAGGTATATGGCGTCAGCAATTCAGACGCTTATCGGGAGATCTGCGACGCTTTGGCGGTAAATGGTTTTTCACCGGACTATACCGTTCCGGAGAAAGCGGCGCCTGCGGAGGCCGAGCAGTCTGACGCGGCTTCTGTTCAGGAAGTGCATCAGACCCTTTCCATGCTGCTGTCCATGCTGACCCTCATTCCAGCGCACCGCACACACCTTCAGTCTGTGCGGGGGCTGTCCGACGATGAGATCACACGCTTTGGCTTCAAGAGTACGCCGCCCCCTTTCCTGTGCCGCTCCCTGACCAATCGGTTGGTCAAGGCGGGCTGCAGGGTGCAGGGTGTTCCCGGCTTCTATGTGGATGATAATGGCTGCTGGACGGTCAAATTCCACCAGCGGACATCAGGCATCATCATTCCCATCTTCGGTGTAGACGGTCTGATCCGCGGCGCACAGATCCGATTGGATCATCCGCTCAAGGATAAAGACGATCCACCGGAGAAAACGGGCGTGAAATACCTGACGCTGTCCTCCGCGGGAAAGCGCATGGGAACAACCTCGGGGAGCCCCATTCATTTTGTGGGCGATCCATGCTCCCGCGTTGTATATGTGACGGAAGGCTGCCTCAAGGCGGATGTCGCTCACGCGCTGATGCACAGGACCTTTGTTGCCACGCTGGGAGCCAACAACACCGCCAAGCTGGATGAACTGTTTGCGTTCCTGCACCGAAACGGAACGGAGGAGATCATCGAGGCGGAGGACATGGATAAGTACAGTAATGAAATGGTGGGAAAAGGCGCATCGAAGATCTATGCGCTGGCGGCCAAGCATGGGATGCGCTGCCGCAGGCTCACATGGAATCCCAATTACAAGGGCATTGATGACTGGCAGCTTGCGCTGCGCCGGAAAGAACAGAAAATGAAGGAGGATCCAGGAATGACATTTAAGGAGCAATATCTTAATGGCCTATGCGAGCTGGAAATGCTGGAAGCCTGTACGGAAAAATGGCATGCGATGAAGGTGGACAGTATTTCCCTGCGGGACTATCTGGGGCTGACAGAGCAGGAATACGATGCGTACTTACAGACTACCCCCGGCGTTTCTTTTCAGAAGCTGCTGGACAGTCAGCGCAAAACGCAGCGCTTTCGTGTTTATCAGTTGGATCTGGAGCATGGCGAGACGCGCGCATTCGCCTTTGGCGGCATTGACGCGCTGCACAAGGCTGGCTTTCAGCAGCCGCCGGCGGCGGAATACACACTCGTTTACGACGGCGAGCTGATCTGCCCGGTCGGGCAAGATGAACGTGATATTCTGGAGCGCATTTTTGCACGCTATAACCAGGCGTTCCCCCCGGACTATCGCGGCCGCAGCATCGCTCCCTCCGATGTGCTGGAGCTTTATGATGAAAGCGAGCGCAGATACTTCTACTGCGATATGGCTGGTTTTCCGCAGGTGAAATTCTCTCCCGCGCTGGCAAAGAAGGCTTGAATGCAGGCTTTACCGCAGACGATTCATTTAGAAATGGACGAGCAGAAGACAAAGCAGCTGAAAGCCATGCTGGGAATCTGTCAAAGACTTGGGGCGGAGACACGGTATCATCCGGAACACCGTTATTTCACAGCTATGGTCTGGACTGGATGGGATACTCCCTGTGGAATGGGAGAGGCCCTTGCTGTCCAACAGAAAATTCAAAGAACAGCCGCTCAGTATCCGGCCGTCGTGTGCTATTGCTTCGACCCATTCAGCACACTGGTCTATACGGTTTGAGCGCAGTATGTAAGAAGGGACGCCTTGTGCCATTGGCACAGGAGCGTCCTTTTCTCATTTTTTATTTAGGAGGAATGTACGAATGGGCGCTTTTTCAAATATGGATTATGAGCTTCAAAACAGCAAGGCTGCCGTTTCCGGTGCCTTTACGGAAGATGGTGCTATGGATATGCCGCAGGCGGCTCCTGTGGAACCGGCGACAGCAAGTTCTCCGACTGCAGCTCCGACTCCGGCAGCGGCGGCCAGCGAACCGGCAACCGCCCCCAATACCCAAAGTGAGGATGAGGCCCGCCGTGCGCACGAAGCGGCTGAAGCCAAGCGCAAAGCAGAGTGGGACGCCAAGCAGGCGGAAAAGCGGCGGGCGGAACAGGCCGCGCTGGAAAGGTTGGATGCCATGGGCCCGGCAGAGCTGCTCAAGGCTGCCGCAAAGCGTGTGTCCGCAGATACGGAGAAGCTGACGCGGCGCAACATGAAGGAGAGCGTTGCCGAGTTTATCCAGACCAAGTGTATTGATGACCTCGGCTTTGCCCGGCTCACCATGCACCCGCGCAAAAGCATGATCCACTGTTTCCAGTACATCAGTCGGAAGGCATGGGATTATGTGCAGGACGAGCTGAAGGCAAACGGCATTCAGCCGGGACCCGGTCAGCAGGCATACGGCTGCGATATTCCCGATGATCTCTGCTATCAGTGGGCGGAGGACTATTTCCGTGACCCCGATGCCAAGGAGGATCAGGGGGATGAAGAGGAGTTTGTCCCGCAGCCCTATCGTGGGAAAACATCTTCCAAGTCCGTTTCCAAGAAGAAAAAGGAAGAAAAGAAGAAAGAGCCGGAGAAGAAGGAACCGCCGAAAAAAGCGGAAGCCGACGATGGGCAGATCTCGCTGGGAGACCTCTCCTCCTTTGGGGAGGCAGCCTGATGTACGCTTATAAAGGCTTTGAGCCGGATCTCTCCTGCCGTGGTTATCGGTTCGTCATGGGAAAGAATGTCACCCCGGAGGCAAACTGCGCCAGCAACGGCTTTCACTGTGCGGAGAACCCGCTGGATTGTCTTTCCTACTATGGCGACATGAATCGCTCCATTTACTGCTTGGTGCAGCCCGGCGGGGATATTGACGAGGACGATCGTGACTCCAAAATTGCCTGCACGGAACTGACAATCCTGCGGCGGCTGACGAGGAAAGAATTCTTTCTTCATGCACTTGCCTACATGGTGGATCACCCAGGCCGCAAGGTGAGCGACAAGGTACAGCGTGAGCACAGCACCAGCCGCAACGGCTATGCCATCGTTCGCGGCAAGACACCAACTGCGTGTGGAAAACTGGGCGATGTTCTCGCATTTGCCAGAGAGCAGCGTGAAGCCGAAACGATCTGTCAGATTGCAGTTGTTGAGGTAGACGGTGAAAAAATCCTGCCTGATGTATGGTATGACATTGATTTTATGAAAAGAGAGACGGTGCAGAAATGAAAAAAAGCAGTCTGTTGAAAATGAAAGATTTATATGCAACCGAAGAAATGCTTGCGGTTGCTCGTGAAGATGTCCCCGTCAAGATCAATTTTGGCTGCACATCTGATTATCGCTGCAAGTATAGCGGTTTCGCTCGGAGTGCTGTTGAAGACGGCATTTTGAAGGTTGCCCTTTACGATCACAAAGCGCTGCGTCTTGGCGGTAAGCTGCCGGTCTATGAGATTTTCATGGATATGGAAAAGCAGCATTTTCTCACCTATGACCATGTTTGTGCCATGTGGCGGACAGCCAAAATTGATAATCTGAAATGGGAACCGCCCAGCTCAAGCAAGGTGTGGATCAGCGACGAAGACACCGTACAAATTCTTCAGTATCTGTCCTCGAATCAAAAAAATGCGTATCGGGCAATTCTGGGTTTCCAGCTGGCTGTGCGCGACAGAGAACTGGAGCGCCGTCACAGAAAGGAAACCGATCCGTGGGATGCGGAACTGTCTCAGACGCCGCCGCTGCCGAAAGACTGGGAGCGATGGGTCAATAAGGTGGGTATCCAGACAAACTACATCTTCTACGACTACCGCAGAGGCGGCGCAAAGCACGGCTACTGCACCTATTGTGAAAAGGAAGTTGCACTGAAACGGCAGCCTTATCATAACGCGGTGGGAAAGTGCCCGAGATGCCGTCATAAGATCACGTTCAAGGCGAAAGGGAAAATAACGGACTATCTGCACTCCCCAACAGAATGCGCATACCTGGCGCAGAAGTGCGGAGACGGGTTTGTGGTTCGCCAATTTCAGGTGAGCAGGCAGTACCGGAAAGAAGAGAACACCATCACATCGAAAACCTCCAGCTTTGAGAAGCAGCGTATTTTCTACCGTGCGGATCTGTCTTCACATTCGTATTACTGGGGCTGGTACAAACAGCGCCGCACCCGATGGGTGCAGGGCATCGATGAGTACATCAACACAGGTATGGGCTATTCCTACAACGAGTATTGTTATCAGCCGGGGAGCATCTATGGAAAAACGCTTTCCAGCATTGCCCCATTTCTTGTAAGGACCGGATTGAGGGAGTATGTAAGACTTTGCCGGGGCTGTGTAAGCCCCAACTGGTACCTGTTTGCGTGGGGGAGGTTTCCCCGCATTGAGCAGATCTGCAAAGCCAATCTTCCGCGGCTGACCACGGAGTGCTTGGAAGATTTCGGAGCCGTAAAAAGCTGTATCCGGCAGGAGTCTGAAACCAGTCTCGTCAAGGCATTGGCACTTGATACGCACCGGCTTTCGCGGCTCCGGACACTCAACGGCGGCACCATTATGCTCGACTGGCTGCAGCGGGAGAAATGCAGCGGCAGAATCATCCCGGATCATGCGCTGCGCTGGCTGGAGCAGGAGAAGATTCATGTTTCCGATATCGCCTTCATTCTGGATCGAATGTCGGAGCAGCAGGTCTGCAACTATCTTCAGCGTCAGAAAAGCGGCACACGGGATTCCCTGCGGCAGATTATTTTCACATGGCGGGATTACCTTTCCATGGCGGACAAGCTGGGAATCAACACCCATGATGAGATCGTGTACCGCGTCAAGCTGCTGCGCCAGCGTCACGATGAACTGGTGGAGCAGCTGCGGAAAAGAGAACGGGACATGGAAGCTGCCGCAACAGCAAGAAAGTATCGGAAAATTGCAGGCATCTGCCGCTCGATCAAACCGAAATACGAATACACCGGCGAGGTGTATTCCATCGTCGTTCCGTCAGGTGTACGCGATATTATGCGCGAGGGCGATGCGCTTTCCCACTGTGTCGGCAAGTCAGACCGCTATTGGGAGCGCATCGAGCAGCAGGAGGCATATATCCTGTTCCTGCGCAGGACCGCAGAGATCAACAAGCCGTACTACACCCTTGAGGTGGAGCCAAACGGTACGATACGGCAGAAACGGACCTACTTTGACCGACAGAACGATGACCTCAAAGACGCAGAGATGTTCCTGAAAGAATGGCAGAAAGTTGTCTCCGAGCGTCTGACCGAGAGTGACAGGGAGAAAGCAGAAAAGAGCAAGGTCCTTCGCCTGCAGGAGTTCGAGCAGCTGCGGCAGGACGATGTGCGTATCCACGTCGGAGATCTTGCCGGTCAGCGGTTGGTGGATGTTCTGGTGTCGGATCTCATGGAAACTGCGGCCTAAGCCGCAGCACAACACATTTGAACAAAGGAAAGGAAGTTATAGAGAACATGAAAAACGGATTTACGATCACGCAGCGCAACGCTGTGGTGGAACAGCATCTTTGGTGCATTGACACGATCATGGCGCAGTACGCCGCGTTTATGCAGACAGAACCCGTAGACCCCGATGATGTGTACCAGTCTTTGGCGGTACGCCTGATCCGGGCAGTCAACAGCTACGATCCCCGTAAAGGGTATCTGAAGGAGTACATCCTCTCTCAGCTCAAGCGGGAGATGGTTCGTATCCGGAGTACGCAGGCTGTCTATGGACTGACGCAGGCGCCGGCCAATATTGGCAGCACCATTGTTCCGCTCACGATTGCGGCACAGCGGGAATCGTACTGGGAAACCTATATTGCTGTATAAAAGGAGCCATGTGAAAATGAAACAGTTGGGAAACCTCGCAGTTATTTGTGCCCAACGCCCGGAGCTGCTGATGCAGCTCCGGAGCGGTCTGGTCTTGGTACAGGCAAAAAACCGTGCGGCGATGGAGGCCGCATGGGACGATGATGCGCGGATCGAAAAGATGATCTATGAACTGAATTTCGGAACATTCTCTAAAGAAAGGCTGGTGTGAGGAATGGAGCAGAACAAGCAGCAGAGAATACGGGAATTGACCGACCGGCTGAACCGATGCCGGTATGAATACTACAATCTCAACGCGCCGTCTCTGACGGATGCCGAATATGACGCGCTTTTTGATGAACTGAGTACGTTGGAAAAGGAAACCGGCTTCAGCATGACGAACTCGCCCACGCAGACGGTAGGCTGCTATCCCGCCGTCAGCACTTTGGTGAAAACAGCGCATCCGATTCCGCTGCTGTCGTTGGATAAAACGAAAAGCAGTACGGAGCTTCTGCACTTCGCGGGAGAACAGATGGTCATGCTGATGCTCAAGCTGGACGGCCTGACGGTAAAGCTGACCTATGAAAACGGCCTTTTGATGGAGGCAGCTACCCGCGGCGATGGAGATACCGGTGAGAACATTACTCACAATGTGCTGGGGATCTCCGGCATCCCGGATAAGATCCCGTACAAGGAACGGCTGGTCGTTACCGGCGAAGCATTTATCCGCCCCAGCGATTTTGAGGCGTTAAAGGACACGCTGCGGGACGGAAATGGCGAACCTTATAAAAACGGGCGCAATCTGGCTGCCGGCTCTGTCCGACTGCTGGACTGCGGCGCCTGCAAGGATCGTCATGTGACCTTTATGGCTTTCAATGTGCTGGAGGGCTTTGAGGAATATCCCTGGAAGTCGCAACGGCTTCGGGCCATCGAACAGCTCGGCTTTCCCATTTGCAAGTATCTGGCGAGCAAGCAGGCGTTGACGCAGTTCGATATGGACGCCGGTATCCGGCACCTGCGGAAATACGCGCAGGAAAACGACATACCCATTGACGGCATCGTGGTCACCTACAACGATGCCGCCTACGCAAAGTCCTGCGGCCGGACCGGGCATCACTATAAGGACGGATTGGCGTTCAAGTTCGAGGACGACACCTATGAAACCGTCCTGCGTTCGATTGAATGGACGCCCAGCCGCACAGGGGAAATCACGCCGGTGGCGGTCTTTGACACGGTGGAGATCGATGGCTGCGCGGTATCCAGGGCAAGCCTCCATAACCTCTCCTTCATTGAGAATTTGGAACTGATGCCAGGATGCCGTATCAAGGTGAGCAAGCGGAACCAGATCATTCCCCATGTGGAGGAAAATCTGGATCGGGACTGCTACGCCAGAGAGAAAGTCGTTCCTGCCAGATGCCCATGCTGTGGGCAGCCCACTCGTATCCATACGACCAGAAATACCGTAAACGGGGTGGAAAAGGTCACGGCGGCGCTGTTCTGCGATAACGAGCATTGTGAAACGCGAAAGCTGCGCAAATTCGTTCACTTCGCAAGCCCGAAGGCGCTGAATATTATGGGACTTTCTGAGTCGATCCTGGAAAAGTTCATCGGAAAGGGTTGGCTTCACTCCTATATGGACATCTTTGCTCTAGACAAGCACAGGGCGGAGATCGTTCAGATGGAGGGTTTTGGAGAAAAATCCTGGCAAAATCTTTGGGACGCCATCCAGCACAGCCGCATTACCACCTTTGAGCAGTATCTGACCGCTATGGATATTCCCATGGTGGGCAGCACAGCCAGCAAAGCTATCTGCCAAAGGTTCCGCGGAAACCTTGCGGAATTTGAAACGGCCGTGTGCCAGAGCTTTGATTTTACACAGCTCCCGGACTTCGGAGAAACGCTGCACAGGAATATCCATCAATGGTTCCGCAGCGAGGAAAACTGGACGATCTGGACGGAGCTGCGGCGGTTGGTGTGCATTAAGACCTATCAGCCGCCTGCGGCCAGCACCGATATGGGCAATCCCTTTGTCGGAAAGACCCTTGTGGTGACCGGCAAAGTTGAGCCATACACCCGCGATGGGATCAACGCAAAAATCGAATCTCTGGGCGCTCATGCCGGCAGCTCGGTGAGCAGCAAGACAGATTATCTGATCTGCGGCGAGAACGCCGGAAGCAAGCTGGCAAAGGCACAGGAACTTGGAATCAAGATTCTGTCGCCAGATGAGTTCTTCCGCATGGCCGGAGAAAGTGCATAAGGATATAGCGGGAGACTGGCATACAGTCTCCCGCTTCAACTATACAGAGAACTTGGGGTACTGCGGTGAAAAGCAAAATATAAGGCTGTGGTAAAAGAAAGAGCATATCCAGAGAATATTTGACGGTAATTATAGTGCAAAAGCTGGGCAGCGAGTTTCCTCGCCGCCCAGCTTTTTTAGGTAATGAACTGCGGTTGCCCCCCATTTGGGGCAGCTTAGAGCTTGAACATCCTGATACAATGAATCAGCGTTGCACTAAGCTCCTGGAAGAGATCCTCGTCAAAGATGCCGTTCACGCAGGACTCCTTGAACAGCAGCGGACGATACATCAAAAATATCTCTTCCTTCGCCTGTTGGTCACCGTCTTTTGCACGGAGCAATAGATCCTTGAAGTTCACTTTACATCCCTCCCTGTAGCCTCCTTGACTTTTTTGCAGACACGATGATATGCAGCCGCAACTCCCTGATACCCAAGGTCAAGCTCTAAGGCGAGTTCATGGAAGCTGCGTCCATGCAAAGCACGGGAAAAGAAGATATAGCGGTCTCTCTCGCTGATGCGATTCAAAGCCTCCTCAAGCGCGGCATTTTCAATGCAGCAAAGCAAATCGGTCGGATCAGAAATGCCGGGAGACTCCTCAGTTGACAGGTCATCCGGATCTGTCAGTACCTCTCTCGCCTGTCGGCGCTGTTTGGCGTGAAGATAGTCTGCCTTCCTGTGCGCAACCGCCGAGAGCAAATAGGCGGTAAATCCATTCTGGGTAATGTTGCTTTCCCCTTTTCCATCGTTTCTTATATACATCTTCGTTCCTCCGTTTCTGATTTTTTGGGAAAATTTCAGAAACGGGGGACTGCGACAGCGATATCGCTCGCTTGCTAAATTCCGACAAAGTAAAAGAGAAGCGCACAGCAGACAATGCTGTACGTTTCTCTTTTTCCTTATCTGCCCCGCTATATCGGGGACGTATTCATCATCCTGAAAATAGAAGTTTCCTTCGTGCGAATAGAAAAGAACTTCGAATCGCGGGGCATAAACTGTTATGCTTCCAGAGTTCCTTTGGCTGCTTGGACGGCATCTGTTCTTTTCCTCTAATACAAGGATCTTCTTAGCGACCCTCCAGCTTGCTTACCTCTTTTTTCATGGTTTGCTTCACCCTCATTATGCAGATAATTTGTACTATCTTTCTAATCATTAGAAGTGAAACGGCATTTATTAGAAGCGCGGTTCCAATTAAAATAGTGATAAAGAGACGAGCAAAACAGTTGGAAGGAGTTGCCCGCGAACAAAAGACATAGCCGCCATTCTGGTGGATGCCGCGATCAGTGAAGAAAACGCCGAAGCGTTCCAAAGCTGCTGTAATGAGCGCTTTGGCGCTGGCGTTACCTTAAACCCGTTGAATCTGATCGACAGTGGCCGTTTTGAGGTAAAAACGGCCAACGCGACTATCTTTGTTGCGCCCGAGCAGAGTTATCTGCTGGAGACTCGTGTGATCGATGGGCGCAAATATCTGACGATTCCCGTCGAAGAGGAAATCGAGGTCAACGGCTTCGGTGTCTGCACCCAGGGAGAAAAGCAAGGCTGAATGTCCGATAACGCGGTCAGAAAGTTAACAAGCAGGAAGCCTCTACCGCGGCAGAGGCTTCCTGCTTCTTTAGTATACTTAGTATTTACCTGCAAACCACAGTATAGGAAGTGATATACCCTGTGTCTGAGCCTTTGCTGTTTCGCGCATAGACTGTCAGTGTTACGCGGTAGCTGACACCGGGTGTTCCTTGAAAGTAGGTTGTTCCAACATAATCCCATGTATTGTAATCATAGAATTCGGGGTGTTCGGCGCCATACTGAGAATCATAGTAACGCCAATTACCGTTCACTTTCTGCTCGATTTCAACCTCAATGACACCTATTTTCTCCATTTTGCCCTTGCCATCAACAGTCATGGTAACTGCAATAGTGCCATTTCCGCGCGCCTCAATGCCGACGCTATAACTATCCAGATACGAACTAGACCGCATAGCATGCGCGATAGGCGCTCCAATTCTATCAACAGCAAAAGCTGTTATGTTCATGCTGAAAAGCATGGCGACCATCATCATAATGGACATAATCTTTCTTTTCATGACCATTCACCTTACCTTTTCATTGAATTGAGTCGATCATCTCTTTAATCTCGTCCTCGGATATCTGCCCGCTAATCGAGAAGAAAATACCTTCATTTTCCCAATCCGCTTTCATCCATTGCCTATCTGAAACAATAAAGAATTCTTCTTGATTGTGCTGATATGAAATTGCATCAGTATCTCGTTCTTCCGCAACTGTAATATCGGGAGATATAATCTTCAGGGCACGAATCACTATGTTTCCACGATTTGATTCATAAACCGCAACGCACTTTATTACCCCGTCCGAGGATTTTGCCGTTACAGATAGAATTGCATAATCTCTCGGCACCCATGTGGGCAGACCTTCTGTACTGATCCCGTTTGCCGCCAGAGCATCATACAGGGAATGATACTCGCTGGGATCGTCGTCAGGCAATTCCATGATGCCGGAAGGATTGGTATAGATCTGAATGATTCCTTCGGCCCATCGCAGGACAGCCTGAACAGGTTGGAATCCCATAGCGCTGGCGGTTATTATAAAGCAAAATGCCGCAGCTGCGGCAATAGCTGCCGCACGGAAAACGCGGGAAAAAGATCGACGAGTTCGGTTCCCATGTCGATTCCTTGCTTCTGCCGCAAGATCAGACTTGCAGGAGTTCGGTTCTTCTTCAAAAATCAACGGATGGGATTCTTCGAGTTTCGCCCATTTTTCTTCCGGGTCATAATGCTCTGTGACTGGTGCCTTTTTTTGCAACAGTGACAGATATTCCTCAATCCTGTCCGTATCCATCTCCTCTGCAGGTAAACTTAGCATTGCTTCTACTTCATTCAGAAGCTGCAAGTTAGATTTTTCCGTGATGGACGCGGAAGCAGAATCTGTTCGCTTTCTCCCGACAGCAGATTTATCGGGATGCTGGCTACCCAACATTTCATTACCCCCTTTACTAGTTCATCTCATGAATTATCGGTTTTGTGACAATAATTTGATAATTATTTTGGCGTGCTGCCAAGAGGCTCCTCCAGCAGTGTTCTGCACTTGTGGAGCGCTCTGGATAATCGCTGACGGCACGCCATTTCACTGATTCCAAAATGCTCTGCGAGTTCCAGAAATGAATAGCCTTTATCGATGCGAAGCAGGATGATCTCCTGCTCCGATCCGCTTAGCCCCATCGGAATATGACAGGCCATTGGAAGTTCCGTGAGTTCATAGCTTTCAGCGATATCTTCAATCGAAACCTCTGTATGATAAAAGCGGCGGCTTTCGCGCAAGGTCAAATTGTTCAATGTCTCAAAGAGCCACGCCACCGGTTTCTTGTGACCGCATACCCGTTCCGACTTACAGCACGCTGTCAGAAAGGTCTCCTGCACCAAGTCCTCCGCAAGATGCCAGTCCCCTACGCGACGATATGTAAGCCGGACCATGGCATCAGAGTATTGAAGCATCAAATGATGGATGTACTCTCGCTGCTGCTTATCCATACAATCCCTTCCTTCGCAAAATCTCACCAAAAAATCAGCTGCCATGCAATCAACAGCCGGCAGCTGATTTATTTGAACTGGTGGCTCTCACCATGCTCTATAATCGTTTTGCACACAGACAGGCACAATTTGACCTGCTCCGGCGCGGCATCTTTCAACATGCTTGCAAATTCAACAGAAATGCTGACGTCTGGATGAACCGGAATGTTGCTTCCAAGCAGAGTATAAAGATCAACGCGCAGTGCTGTCGATATATCCACCAGTAATGTCAGGCTCGGCTTCGTTTGACACCTCTCAACGTGGCTGATGTGCTGGGATGTAACACCTACCATTTCGGCAAGTTCAGCCTGCTTGAGATTGCAGCGGATTCGACATATTTTAATGTTGTTTCCGATTTCCTGATAATCAATCATACTTCAGCGTCTCCTGTAATACGCGCCACGGTACTATTCTGCCTATACGCATATTATACAGGGAGTCATTCGTACAATAAATCGACCATCAAGGCGTTTATCGCTCTTATAGATATAATGCGCATGATATTTTTGCATTTTCCCCATGCGAAAACAATAGGAGTGCATCTGTACCGATGATCATTACGGTGCAGAGAAATGAATGGCATGCGTCACAAAAAATCGCAGAAAAAATCGAACTTCTTGTCACAAATCGACACTGTCAAGAGATGAATATAGTAAGGGCACATTTTTGGAGGAGGTGGTCATTGGGGCAACATCCGCCGCAGATCCACTGTCATGTATCGTAGAGAGGAGAATATCAAATGAAGCTAAAACGATTCCGAAACAAATTCATTTCGATGCTGCTTACGCTGGCAATGCTTTTGACACTGTTCCCTACCGCAGTCTTTGCCGAGGATACGGCGGCTGACCGACCGGCCAGCGCCGAATTTAAGATCATGGGACTGTACGCTCTCCGGGATAACGGGCGGCGTGTGTCCTTCTTCTCTTATGAGTCAAGAGACAACGCATTCCTGACAAAAGCCAATATGACCTATCCCGACTCCTGGTTCAAGCTGATCTATGTGATCGAGAGATCACAGCCGGTCACGCTGGAACTGTATGAGATGAAGGATGAACCCGCGTATATGGATGAAGATATTGTTTCCATGCCGTATGCGCCGGAGGATGATGCGGATGGACACGGAAAACTCCAGAGCGAGGAGTTCCTTGGCCGCCGACTAGGCGTACTGGTGGGCGTTCCGGTGCAGGAAAATATCGCCCCGCTTCAGGAGGGGGATGACATTTATACGGCGGAGCAGGTGAGCTATTCGCCTATCGATGAAGATGAGTGGCTGAATATCGTCTATCAGACGATCCGCGGGAAGCGTCAGCCGGAAGTGATTGAGGATTTCTACGCTTTTGGCTTTGAGGGCAATCGCCTCGCCGGACTGGACGATGCGGCTGCAACGGTGAGCCTTGATGAGCTCCCTGCCCCGGAAGATATGGCAGAGACAGACGCTCTGCTCCCCTCGGAAAATCTAGATGCTCCAAATCCGGAAGCAAATTTGTCCGCTGACATCAACGATGAAGCAATGGATACGGAAAAATCTCCTGCCAATGAGACATCGGAGGATGGGGCTTCCGAGGAAAGCCTGACAACGGATACGGAGTCTGCAACGGCGATAGAGGAGTCCTTTGCTCCCTCTGCAAATGCAGAACTATTGGAAGATGATACAGACACGGCACCCGCCGATGTGGATACGATGGATTCGGGGGCGGAGGAAACGAATATGGCAGATGTGCCGGAGACATCGATTGAGGACGAGCCTCCTGCCGAAAAACCTGTCGAAGCTGTTTCGGACGTGGAACCGGAGGAGCAGCCGGAGATCAATGCGGAGATCGACTATCTGCCGGAAAGTTCTGTCCTGCCCAGCGCACACGCTTTCTTCGGCTTGACGGATGCTGCCGAAGAAAGTGAAAACACCATCCAGAATATAGTTCTGTGGGACGGCAGTTACAGGGATGACAGCGGCAGCCTCACCCGTATTTCCAGCGGCGGCCGCTACGTCATCGTCATGCAGCCCTGCACGCCCCGGACAGCGATCTACAACAGCTTCCTCGGTTTTGATGTGCCGGAGAAAGGTGAGGCCATTGACACCTTCGAGATGATCAATTCCTGGGATGATCTGATCGCAATTCGGGATGAACTGGCCTGCAGCGGCGACCCTGTGGATCTGCTCAGCGGCAGTTTTACATGGAATTACCGTGACCTTGCGCTGTACGGCAAGGATGATCTGGAATTTACACGTTACTACGAATCTGTCCACGCAGATGAAAATTACGGGCTTGGCGGCGGCTGGACGTCCAACTTCTCCTATGCGCTGGAGTTTGACGGCCGTTCCGTGATCGCCCATTTGCCGAGAGCCGTTACGCTTTATTTCCCAATCGGCTTTGACGGCAGCTTTGACACCTGCGGTGATTACTCGCTGGTGCAGACAGGCAGCGGTTACGCCATGACGGATAAGGCGGGGACGATCTACCGCTTCGACAATAGCGGCCGTATTCTGAGCATCGTCTATCTTAGTGGGAATACGCTGTCCTTCCAATATGACGGTGACAAGCTCCGGAGCGTGTCCAACGGCGCCGGCAGCTTTACGTTCTCCTACAGCGGTGACAATATCGCTGCGGTGACGGACAGCGTAGGGCGCAGCATCCATCTGTCCTATGACGGTGGCCTCCTGACTGAAGTGGAAAACCCTGATGGAGACAGTCTGCGCTATGCGTATGACGGCAACGGGTATCTCAGTTCTGTTCAGAATCTCAAGGGTGAGATCTATGTAGAGAATGAATATGACGCACAGGGCCGTGTAGTCCATCAGTATGCCGTAAACTTCGGCACCTTTGATTTTACCTACGATTTCGATGGGCGGCACAACACCTGCACCGGCGAGGACGGCTATTTCCATGAGATCTGGTTTGATGAGCAGGGCCGGATCACCAAGTCTACAGATGCCAGCGGCAGCCAGACGGTGACCTATAACGATCTCAATCAGGTTACCAGCCGGACGGATCGTGAAGGCAACCGCACATCCTATGCCTATGATGCCGCGGGCAACAAAGCCAAAATCACTTACGCCGACGGCACTTATGAGCGGTTCGAGTACGACAGCAACCGGATGCCGACCATGATTCGTGACCGCAACGGGAATACGAGCTACTATACCTACGACCATCAGGGCAATATGACTTCCGCTACCGATGGCCGCGGTATGCCCCGCTCCTATGTCTATGATGCCGACGGCAATCTCACTTCCGCGGCGGATGCGCTGGGTGCGCAGACGACCTACACCTATGACGCTCAGGGTAACTGCACGTCCATGACAGACCCGCTGGGCAATGTGACCGCCTATATTTATGACGGGCAGGGCCGCCTGATCACAGTCACCGACGCCATGGGGTCAGTCACTTCCTATGAGTATACCGAGGCCGGCAAACTGGTGAAGGTCATCGGCGCCGATGGCAGCGAGCAGACCTACACGGTGGATGGCAACGGCTTCAACATCAGCGAAAGCGACCGCATGGGCCATGTCACCACCTTTACCCGTGACGCGCAGAACAACGTGACCTCTATCACCGATCCGCTGGGCAATGTGACCCGCTATACCTATGATGACAGCGGAAATCTGACCACAGCAACAGACGCCAACGGAGCGGTCACCCGCTATACCTACGATGCTGATGGCCGTATTGTTTCCATGACCGATGCCCGCGGCAATACCTGGCGCTATGCTTATGATCGGAACGGTCAACTGGTTTCCACCACCGATCCTGTCGGCGGCGTCAGTTCTACCGAGTACAACAGCGTTGGACGTACTGCCTCCGTCAAGGATGCCAACGGCAATACCACCCAATATACCTATGATGGCGTCGGCAACCTTACAAAGATCACCGATGCACTCGGCAAGAGCACCGTCAGCGAATACGATGCCAACGGCAACCTGACCGCCGCTACGGATCGCAACGGCCACACCACCCGCTATGCTTACGACGCGGAGAACCGTTTGATCCGCATGGAAGATGCTGAGGGCAACACGACTTCCTACACCTATGACGCTAACGGTCAGATGACCAAGACCACCTCTGCCATGGGCGCGGAGACTTCCAGCACTTATGACGCGCTGGGGCGCCAGATATCCTCGGCGGATGCACTGGGCCACGTGACCGGCTACGAATATGATGTGCTGGGTCGCGCCACAAAGATTACCTACGCGGATGGCGGCTTTGTTGCCTACACCTATGATGCCAACGGTCAGGTTTTGACTGCCACCGATGAACTGGGCGGTGTGATCTCCTATGCCTACGATGCCAACGGCAGACTGATCGAGATGACGGACGCCATGGGCGGCAAAACGGCATACGCCTATGACGCTGTCGGCAATGTGACTTCTGTTACCGATGCTCTGGGCGGGGGCACAACCTATCGCTACGACGAAACGGGAAATATAACCTCGGTTACAGACGCCAACGGCAATACGACCGGCTATTCCTATGATGCGCTTGGCCGCGCTGTTGCCGTTACGGACGCCAATGGCGGCGTGACCCGCGCGGAGTACGATCATAACGGGAACATTGTCAAGGCTGTCGATGCCGAAGGAAATGCCACTACTTATGTCTATGATGCGCTGGATCGTCTTGCCAGTTATACCAACGCGGAGGGCTATACCTTCTCCTTCCAGTATGATAACGAGGGAAATACGGTTGCCTCTACTGACGGTAACGGCAATACCACCCGCTATACCTACGATGGACTGAACCGAGCAATCTCCAGCACCAATGCCGAAGGCAATACCGCGTACAATACCTATGACGCGGATGGCCGTATGGTGAAGTCTGTGAATGAAGAGGGTGCGGAAACCGCCTATGCCTATGACGCGGATGGCCGCCTGATTTCCATGACGGATGCTCTGGGTAATGTTACCAGCTTTGAGTACGACAGTAGGGATCGGGTCATCAAGGTCACTGATGCCAAGGGCAACGCGACCACATTCACCTATGATCTGGCAGGCAATGTCAAGAGCGAGACCAATGCCAAGGGCGTTGTGACCAGCTATGCCTACGATGCCAATGGCAACCTCACCTCCATGACGGATGCTGCCGGCACCGTGACCTATACCTATGACGCCCTGAATCGGGTTACCAGCGTGAAAGACCGCCGTGGCAATACGCAGTTCTTCACCTATGATGCCACAGACCGCATCGTGCAGGTCAAGGACCGCAACGGCAATGCCACCCAGTATGTCTATGACGGCAATGGAAATATTGTAAAGACCATCGATGCGCTGGGCACGGAGTCCGTATTTACCTACAATAAAAATGACCAGCTCATTTCCACCGACCTCCACCGTGTGGATGCCCTCAATGGCGTGGACTCTCACGAGATCACGCTGTATGAGTATGATGGTCGGAATCTGGTCACGAAGGAGATCAACGCGCTTGGCGACAGTACCGTTTATGTCTACGACGGCAACGGCAATCTGGTCTCCAAGACCGACGCGGACGGTTATGTGACCCGGTATTCCTACACCGTCCTTGATTTGGTGAAGAAAATCAATTACAATGGAGCAAAGGAGGTCTCCTACCAGTATAACAAGGTCGGCGAACTGGTGCAGATGGATGACTGGACCGGCACCAACACCTTCGAGTTGGACCTGCTGGGCCGCCTCCAGAAGATGACCGACCACAAGGGCAACACGGTTTCCTACACCTATGACGCCGTGGGCAATCAGACCGGCATTACCTATCCGGACGGCAGCAAGACCCGCAGCTTCTACGATGCGGTGTATAACCTCACCAGCGTCATTGACGCGGATGACGGCACCTACGCCTATGTCTACGATGCTGCCAACCGCCCTGTCAAGCTGACCTATCCCAACGGCTGGATCGAGCAGTATACCTATGACGCGGAGGGCAACCTCCTCAAGACGGTGGACACCGATCCCTTCCAGCTCTACAACAAGACGCCCAAGGTCAAGTATGAGTACACCTACGACGCCGAGGGCAATGTGCTGACGGAGTTCCAGCGGGACAGCGACGCTACGGAAAATCTCAAGAGCCGCACGGCCTTTACCTATGATGCGCTGAACCGGCTCACCGGCAGCACCCGCAGGCTGGAGGGCTATCCCTACGATACCCTCGCCTATGCCTACACCTACGATACGCTGGGCAACCTGCTGAAGCAGAGCGGTCCCACCAAGGGCGAAGAGGATACCTACCAGTACAACGACCTCAACCAGATGGTGAGCAAGCATGTGTGCGGCTATGAGCAGAAGATCACCCGCATCTATGACTACGGCTATACCTACGATAAGCGCGGCAATCTGGTGAAGGAAGAAGAGATTTGTTCGCCTACCACCACCGGACCCGAGAATATCACCATTGCGACCTATCTCTATGACGAGACGAACCGCATGGTGCGGGGTACCAACAAAGCCGGCGAGGTCAGCGCGTATACCTTCAACGGCCTCGGCGTCCGCGTCGGCACGGAGCTGATCCTGAAGGATAATACCCACGGCTATACGGACTTCCACTGCCAGACGCCCAGCGTGGAGACGGGCATCGAAAAGCCGGAAGTGGTCAAGACGGATTATGTCATTGACTATACCAGACTGGACATCGACCAGCGGGTGCTGATGAAGTCCGAGCAGGACGGCTATGATTTCTTCTACACCTACGGTTTGGACAAGCTGCAGGTCATGACGATTGGCGAAGGCAGCAATTGGTGGGGTCAGAGCGTCAAGAAATGCGTCAATATGGCCTACGTCCACACCGACCGCCTTGGCAGCGTGGTGAATCTCTCCGATCAGTATGGCCGTGTGACCGCACGGGCAGACTACACCGATTGGGGCGAGGTGCGCCGATACACGGACATCACCGTGGACGGCGGCTTCCGCAGACTGCTGCCGGAGATTACCTACGCCACCCATGAGTATGATGATGTGCTGAACCAGTTCTACGCAAAGGCCAGAATGCACGATGCGGAGAACAAGCGGTTTGATGCGGTTGACCCGGTGAAGGGGCTTGTGACTCAGCCGGTCAGTCTGGTGCAGTATGTCTATGTATTCGATAATCCTGTCAGCTATATCGACCCTGACGGTGAATTTGGCTTGCTGGCAGGTACGATCATCGCTACCGCAGCTTCGGCTGTTATTTCCGGCGCCACCGCAGCTTATCAGTCCTATAAAACGGAAGGCAAGGTAAACTGGAAGCAAGTCGGAAAGGCTGCTGTCGGCGGCGCAGCAGCCGCAGGCAGCGTAGGTATTGCCGTTGCAACCGGCGGTACAGCGTTGGGCGTTGGCGTAATGGCGGCCGGGGCAATTGCCGGAACCAGAACGGCGCTGCACGGCGGGAATGCGGCTGATATAGCGTCCTCCATGGGCAAAGCCAGCGCAGGAGCGGCAGTTGGCGGCAAGGCCCTCTCTGCGGCATCTGCAACGGTGAAGTTTGTGGCGGGTGTTGCCGGAACTGCTGCGGGTACTGCTGCAACTGTAAAGACAACGCAGACTGCTGCAAAGACGATTCGGGATAAGAACGCCACCACGCAGGAAAAGGCTGCTGCTGTTTTCGATGCTGCTTTGAGCGCAGCGGGCACGATTGGATCTGCGGCACTTGCGGTTAAGAGTTTCCCCGCGGTTAAGCAGGAGATTGGCTATTACATGGCCAAGTATCAGTGCAAAGCGAAGAACATGAGCCAATCTGTTGATACCACTTCTTCACCTTCTGTCCAAGAGCAATCTGAACTTTTAACATGGAATGAGTTTCAGCATAAAAACAAAGGATTATATACTAAAGCTGAAATGTCTGAAGCGTGGAAGGCATACAAAGCAGAAAATGGCATCGTCACACCATCGCCTGTCTCTCATGGAGTTTCTCATGGTAATTCTCTTGCCGATCCTAGAACTAACTACGGCTATCGACTTGTTGAGATCGGAAGCGGAAAAGTCCTTAAATATGGTGAATCTCTGGATCCAACTCATCGCTATACCAGCGCATATTTGAAAGAGCACAACGCCAAAATGGAGATTCTAACATCTGGATCAAAAGAGACAATTCACAAATGGCAAATTACGATGAACAATCAATACAAATGTCAGTTTGGGCAATATCCGGATCTTGTTTTTTCTTCTTCTGGTACTTAATTGACATTTTAGGCGATTTAGTCTACTTGTGTCCACAGGTACTTGAGGGGCATATTGCCCCTCAAGTACTATAAAACGATGAAATAGGAAATTGTTATGGTCAAATTATATAAGCGAATTCAAGAAAAAATATTTTACAAGGAATGCTGGCAGCATGGCGATATTGCCATAGTTCACCGCGGTGTTGTTGGAAATGAGGGAATCACAGAAGAACACCCTTGTGATAACTTTGAAAAATTTGAGTCTGATTTTATAAAACAATATAAGCACCAAGGATATGCAACTATTCCCAATAATGAACAATACTTAGTAACGATTCAACTCAAGGTACGAAGCGCACAAGCGGGGATAGAATTGAAAAATCAGGTTACCGAGGCTTTGAACGAAAAACTTGGATGGCTTGGGCTGGGCTGTGTTGACGGCTTTGATATTGACATAAAGAAAAGTATATTAGGATATTACAATTTGGAAATTTATTGCGTTGTTGTAGATAGCGACAAGGCCTGCAATGAAATCAAGAAGCTGATGCCATGCGCTGTGATAAGCGATTACACAATTAGTGTGCACGTTAATACAGGATCATGAAACGAGTTTTCTTATAATAAAGCAGCCTATGAAGGGGACGAAGACCTCAAATATAAATGCAATTTAGATAACAGAAGACTACCACTGGGTAGAATATGTACAAATGTGCGATAGGGCTGAACGATTAAGAGTTTGTATTCTAAGTATCAACCACCACCCTGATTGTGGATGCGTGACTGGAACATTTTGCTCCATCAAAAAGAATCATAAAAAGGGGTGTCGTCCTACGACGATATCCCCCTTTTTATACTGAAAAGGGGTTCTTTATATTCTTTAGCTTTTATGCCGATGCCCTCAATGGCGCTGCCGGATATGGACGCAGATATGCGCCCGCTGGCGGAGCAGACGATCCATAAGCTGTACAATATGACCGATACAACATTTGAGGAAGCGCAGTAACCGTCAAAGCAGGCAGCGGCTGGACAGACATGGG
>ENA-OPVL01000118-OPVL01000118.1-human-gut-metagenome-genome-assembly--contig:-NODE-118-length-50954-cov-4.178530_pt1 | contig 50954 bp, 48 predicted proteins | sample MGYA00241496_ERZ501984 | MGnify/ENA primary metagenome ERZ501984 (study PRJEB25962, sample SAMEA2042986) | human gut metagenome | biome: human gut; feature: human-associated habitat; material: faeces... | reverse complement strand
GTCCTGCTGCCAGAAGCCTTCCAGCGGCGGCACGACGTAATCGAAAAAGCCGTCCATCAGGTGTCCAGCGCGCGGACTCATCTTCAATGTGTAGCTGACCGCGTACAGCACGCCGAGCGCCTGCTGATACGCGCCGCCCTCCTCATTCGGGTCACCCTGCCCTCGCACGGCGATATAATTCGCACGCGGCACGGCGACGATCTCCGGTTTTGCCTTCGGCAGGTAAAATTCCCTGTATTCTTTCTTGAAGTCAAAGGACATGGTCCTCTCCTTTTTCAGTCCAGTGGGATGTCCAGCACGTTCACACCGCGCTTGAAGGCGTATTCGATCGTCGAACGCGTCCCGCCGCGCGCGCCGTCGTTCACGGCGATCAGCAGGCTCGCATGGTCGACCATGTAGCGGTTGCGCCGCTGCATGCAGCCCGGCGTGTAGCTCTGCTGCACCATGGTCTCATAGTCGCAGCGAGCTAAAATGTCGCGGTAGCGGGATTTTTGCGCTTCGCCCCAGCCGTCCGCCTGCGAGGGACACGGGATGGCCGCCTCGAGCGTGATGTGCGGGTATGTGCTTTTCAGCGCCAGCACGGTTTCGGCAAAGTAGAGGTCACAGCCCTCGGCCATACCGCAGATGAAATGTTCCATCCCCTCGTGGATGGCGCTCTCCACCGCGGCGCGCAGCTTCGCCTTAAGGGCGATACAGCGAAGGTCGCTTTCATCTTCTCCCCACGGCAGCTTCCCCGGCCGGTGGCCGGTGAATGCGCAGGAACAGGGTCTCCCCCGCATGGACATCGCCTCCTCTCTTTTTGCCATTATAGAACATTCGTTCGTCTTTGTAAAGCATTTTCCCTCTTGACAAACCGAAAATTTGTCGTATACTCAAGCTATCAACTGAATCACTTGTCTTCGAGGCGGGGTGAAACTCCCCACCGGCGGTTACAGTCCGCAAGCGGTATTTTTTTATCGCACGAACCGGTGAAATTCCGGTACCGACGGTCACAGTCCGGATGAGAGAAGATGTGCTGCGCGCGATCTACCACGCAATTTTCACGCTCTTTTGCGTCATGCACCTTGGAAGACTTGTTCTTTCAGGGGAAATGACAAAAAGGAGTGTATTTTTATGTCCGAACCCAATGTAAACGCCATCCCCACCACCCGCGCAACTCACCACAGCCGTACCCACAAGCTGACGGTGACCGCCATGCTCTCGACCGTCGCATTTTTGCTGATGTTCATCGAGTTCCCGATCCCCGCGCTCATCCCCGCGTTCGTCAAGCTCGATATCTCTGACCTTCCAGAGCTTCTGGCTGCGTTCTCGCTCGGCCCCATCTACGGCGTGATCGTCACGCTGCTCAAGAATGTGCTGTTCTCCGTGCTGCACGGCACATCGTCCGCGTACGTCGGCGAGCTTTTCAACTTCATCATGGGCAGCGTGTTTTCCTTCACCGCGGGCTTCATCTATCAGAAGAAAAAGTCCCGCAAGAACGCGCTTATCGGCGCTCTCGCCGGCGCGCTGCTGATGGCGGTACTGTCTGTGCCTCTCAACTACTTTGTGGTCTACCCCGCCTACGTTGTATGCTATCACCTGCCGCTTGAAGCCATCATCGGCATGTATCAGGCCATCCGTCCCTCGACCAACGGCCTTCTTGAGTGCCTGATGGTCTTCAATATGCCGTTCACCTTTGTCAAAGGCATGATCGATGTGGCGCTGTGCTTCCTCATCTACAAGCCGCTCTCCCCGCTGCTGCACAAATAATATCAGAAAGGAGCTGCACGTCCATGGCGCTCGACTGGGGCATTCTTCACTGGATTCAGAACAACATCACCTGCCCGTTTCTCGACGCTGTGGTCCCCAAGCTCACGATGCTCGGCAACGCCGGCATCATCTGGATCCTCGCAGGCGTTCTCCTGCTGTGCACAAAAAAATACCGCCGTCAGGGCGCGCTCGTGCTGATGGGTCTGCTCGCGGGACTTCTCGTTGGAAATGTTGCGCTCAAGCATCTTGTCGCGCGCTCGCGGCCCTGCTGGCTCGATCCCTCCGTGCAGCTTTTGATCGCCACGCCGACGGACTACTCATTCCCCTCGGGACACACGCTGTCCTCGACGATCGCCGCAACGATCCTGACGAAGACCGACCGGCGTTTCGGCTATGTTGCCATTCCGCTCGCGGTGCTCATCGCCCTGTCGCGGCTGTACCTGTACGTCCACTTCCCGAGCGACGTGTTTGCCGCAGCGCTGCTGGGTCTTCTGATCGGCGAGCTGACGTTCCGCTATGGCGGAAAGCTGCTCGACAAAATTTCCCACAGGCAAAAGCAATAAAGAAACCCCGCACACCGTTTTGAAACGGTGTGCGGAGTCTTTACATTTTGGGCATTTATACCTTTTTCGCCGCAAGGAACAAATTCGGCGGCGCGGGAAAGAGATTCTCCCGCTCCAGCACCGCGAACCCCGCGTCGGCGACCGACCGTTCGAGCGAGCGCATCGTGTCAAATGCAACGTAGGGGCGTTTGCCAGTCTTGTATTCGAACCACTTGCGCACACGCTCGCGCGTGAGCCCCTCTCCCAGACAGTCCGATACCAGCAGCAGCGTTCCCTGCGGCTTCAAGAGCGCGCGGATGCGCGCAAGCGCCGCGCTCCGATCTTCGATGTAGAGCAGCACATTGCAGGCCAGCACTGCATTGAAAGATCCCTCTGCAAGGCAGCCGTCGAACAGATCCGTCTGCGTGACGGTCACGTTCTCCACGCCCTGCGCTTTGACTTTTTCCTGCGCGCGGCGCACCATTTCACCGGATACGTCGATCGCGCGCACAGACTGCACCGAGGGCGCGACCGCAAACGTCACGATCCCCGTCCCGCAGGCAAAGTCCAGCACGGTATCCGTCGGCTTGAGATATTTTTTGAAACACGCGGCTGTCTTTTCATAGGCCTCCGCGTAGTGGGTGCCGACCTGCGCGTCGTAATTCTGCGCACGGCCGTCCCAAAACTCGCTCACCGTCGGCATACCGTTTTCCTCTCTCTTTTTTCTCTTTTCGATCAGGCGTTTTGCTTTCCGCCCTTGAACACCATGTGAACGCCGTCGCTGCTGGTGAGATACGCCATCGGCCCGTAGGCCTTGATGCCGAACTCCAACACGTCGCCCACATGGACCTTGTCCTTCACGGCCTCGACGTCGAGGATCGTGTGGTCGGACGAAGCGCCGATGACCTCGATGCCCTCCATACGCGGGACAAGATCGAAGCAGTTACCGTAATCCACGCGGCCCATCGCGACAAGCGCACGGCGGCGGATGCCGCGATCCTCGTAGTGGCCAACCTCGCCGAAGGCGTTCACGCTCAACTCGCCGACCGGAAAGCTCGGCTTGTCGCGGCACTCGATGACCTCAGCCTTGATCGTCATGACGCCCGTTTCCAAAAAGTCGGGAGCGAAGTTGTCCGTCTCGCCGCGAAGCCCGATGTCTCCAAGGCGCAGCAGGTTGATGCGGTAGGGCATCGTGCCGTTCATCGCCATGTAGGCGGATGTCGACGCGCCGCCGCTGATGTAGTCAAGCTTGCGGCCGATCTCGCGCTCAATGTCGGACGCGAGGCTGACAAGGCCCTGCATGTTGCGCTTATTCGGCGTGACAGAGCCGTAGCAGCTCAAATTGACGCCCACGCCCGCAAGGCGCAGGTTCTTGAGCTCATGCTCGATCTCGAGCGCGGCATCAAGCGCATCCTCTTCGTTCCAAAAGCCTTCGCGCAGGTCGCCGAGATCCATCATCAGGATGACCTCGTGCACCTTGCCCTGCTTTTTGGCCTCTTCGTTCAGCGCACGCAGCACGATAATATCACTCTGCAGGCTGATGTCACACAGCTCCACCACGTCGGGGAGCTCGGAGAGCATCGGGATACGAATGAGCATCAGCGGCTTTTTGCAGATACCCGCCTCGCGGATCGCGCGCATCTGGCTGATGCGGGACGTGGCGATGAACTTCACGCCGCTCTCTTCATAAACGCGCACGATCTCCGGCAACGACGACACAGCCTTGACGACGCCCGCGACCTCGATGAGCGAATCATGGCAGCGCTCTACGAGCGCTGCCAGATTCGCTGCCAATTTATCGAGATCGAATTCCACACAGGGATATTGATTCCGATTCATTGTCATGATTTTTTAATTCCTTTAGGTAGGGACCTTTCTGTTGGCTCGCTAACTGATTTACTGCGCGACTTTCTTGCTCTTCTTGAAGGGCTTGCCCGCAAGATCCTTGAGCGTCCAGCCGATCAGCACGCACAGCCAGTTGATGATGGGCATGAGCCAGTTGAAGATGGCCCAGGGACCGTAACCGCCAGCGGCCCAAGGTTCGATGTTCAGGGTGTCCTTAATGAACACACCGCAGGTGTTCCAGGGGATCAGAGCGGAGGTAACGGTACCAGCACCTTCAAGGGCAGAGGACAGAACTGCCGGGTGCACGCCCATCTTGTGATACTCCTCGGCATACATACGGCCGGGAACCACGATGGAGATATACTGCTCGGGCATGGTGGCGTTGGAAAGAACGCAGGTCACTTCGGTCAGGCCAACGAGAGCCGCAGGGCCCTTGGCAAACTTCTTGAGGGCGTTGACGATGACCTCGAGCTGGTGGGTCTGCTCCATGATACCGCCGAACATCATGGCGATGATCGTCATGGAGACGGAGGACATCATACCCATGATACCGCCGCTTTCCAGGAGTCTTGTCATGGTGTAGCTCGTTTCGGGAGAAAGACTGGCTTCGAACATGGCGAGCGCTTCGTCGGAGAAGTAGTAGCCGTTCTTACCGTAATCGAAGATGGTTCCGAGCGTGCAGGCACCGGGCTGGAAGATGAGGCCCAGGATGACACCGGCAACAATGCCGAGGGTGATGCCGGGGATCGCGGGAACCTTCAGGGCAACTGCCACGATAACGACGACCGGAGGCAGGAGCAGCAACGGGTTGATGTTGAAGATACCGCCCTCCGCGGCGTTCAGCGCGTTGGAGAACTCGATCACGCGGGACATATCCGCATCGCCGCCGTGATACTGCATCACACCGAGAACGCCGAAGAAGATCAGGGTGATGGCGTAGGTGATGCCGGTGGGCAGCATCATGGACTTGACGTGGGTGATAACGTCCGTACCGGCCATGGCGGGAGCGAGGTTCGTCGTATCGGACAGCGGGCTCATCTTATCGCCAAAGTAGGCGCCGGAGAGGACGGCACCGGCAGTCATGCCGGGGCTCATGCCAAGGCCGAAGCCAATGCCCATCAGGGCAACGCCCATCGTGCCCATCGTGCCCCAGGACGTACCGGTGGCAAGAGAGGTGATGGAGCAAATGAGAACGCACGCGATGAAGAAAATCGCGGGCTTGAGGACTTTCAGGCCGTAATAGATCATCGTAGGCACAACGCCCGCGTTGATCCACACGCCGATCAGGATACCGACGATGATCAGGATGCAGATGGACTGCAATGCTTTGTAGATGCCGTCCATCATGGACTTTTCAACTTCATCCCACTTGTAGCCGAGATGCAGTGCCATGATTGCGGCAGCCATTACGCCGACAAACATAGGGACGTGCGGGTCAACACCGAAGATGATGATACCGACCGCGAGTGCCGCGATCAGGATTGCCAGCGTCAACAGGGCTTCCCACAGTTTGGGCATTCTTTTTTCCTTACTCATAGTGTTACCAACCTTTCGAAATTTTGGGGGTCGCTTCGCTATTTGTATGGATATCTATGCATTCATTTTAGCATGATTCCATAGCGATAGCAAGTGTTTTTGAATGGTGAACGCAGTTTTACGGTAATGCTCTTTCCTTCTTCAATTCTCGTGGTATCTACCGATGCAGGTTTTGGATCGCACTCCTCCTTTTAGATTTTACACTGGCACAACACAAGGGGTGAAATGCTGCTTGTAAAATGCAGAAAATACCTCTCTCCCCGGAAACGCTGCTGGAGCTGCTGCGGCAGGCCGGGGATGAGGTCATGTATACTTCCGGCATGGCACGGGAAGGGAACCCGTGCCGCCGGCCTCGCAGGCAAGAAACGCGAGGTAGTATCCGAGATAATTACCAGCCGAGCTTGGTCATGGCCTCATCAACAGCCTTGATGACAATGTCGATCTCCTCTTCATTGACGATCAGCGGCGGGACAAAGCGCAGGACGTTGCCGTTGGTGTTGTTGATCAGGACGTTGCTGTCCTTGAAGCACAGGTCGACGACGGGCTGGCCGGAGGGCTTGTTGAGCTGGATGCCGTCGATCAGGCCGAGGCCGCGGATCTCGTTGACCGTCTCGGGATGGTTCTTCTCGATGATCTCGTGGGCCTGCTTGCGGAAATACTCGCCCATCTTGCGGGAGTTCTCGATGACGCCGTCGTTGATCATCACGTCGAGCGTGGTGGCAGCGAGTGCGCAGGCGAGAGGACCGCCGGCGAAGGTGGAGCCGTGGGTGCCGGGCGTCAGGGTCTTGGCAGCCTCGCCGCGGGCGCAGACAGCGCCGATGGGCACGCCGGAGCCGAGAGCCTTGGCCATGGAGCAGGTATCGGGCTCAACGCCGTAGTTCTGATGCGCGAAGAGCTTGCCGGTACGGCCGGAGCCGACCTGGACCTCGTCGAACATGAGGAGAATGCCCTTCTCATCGCACAGGTCACGCAGGCCCTGCAGGAATTCCTGGGAAGCGGGACGCACGCCGCCCTCGCCCTGGACAGGCTCGGTCAGGATGGCGCAGACGTACTCGTCCATGATGTCCTTGACGGACTGGAGGTTGTTGAACTCAGCATAGCGGAAGCCGGAGGGCAGGGGCTCGAAGTAGCGGTGCACCGCATACTGGCCGGTAGCCGTGCAGGTCGCGAGGGTGCGGCCGTGGAAGGAGTTCTTCATCGTGATGACGACGAAGCGCTCGGGATGGCCGTGATCCTTGGCGTACTTGCGGGCGAGCTTGATCTGGCCTTCGTTGGCCTCAGCGCCGGAGTTGGCGAACAGCACCTTGTCGAAGCAGCTGTTCTCGACGATGAGCTTCGCGGTCTGGACGGCGGGCTCATTGTAGAAGTAGTTGGAGCAGTGCAGGATCGTGTGGGCGCGCTCTTCGAGGCACTTCACGATCGCGGGATGGCAGTGACCGAGACCGTTGACGGCGATACCACCGATGAAGTCGAGGTACTTGTTGCCGTCCTTATCAAAGACGTAAGCGCCTTCGCCGCGCTCGATGGAAAGGGGCATACGGACGTGGTTGCCATAGAGATACTTGTCGCCGTTCTCGATGACTTCGGCGTTGGTCTTGAACTTTTCGATCATTATTATGTCCTCCTATAATAAAAGTTGGGTGTATGTTTTACCATTTGATGCCGACGCTCGGCTGTGCGGTGCCGATCGTCGTGCCGGTGCCCTCATTCGTGAAGGCCTCGTAGAGCACGGAGTGCGGCTTGCGGCCGTCGATGATGTTGACGCTCGTCACGCCCTCTTCGATGGCCTGCACGCAGCAGTCGACCTTCGGGATCATGCCGCCGGCGATCGTGCCCTTGTCCTTGAGCGCCTTGACATCCTCGATGTTCAGATAGCTGATGACGTCGCGGATCTTGATGTCGTTGCACAGGCCCTCGATATCGGTGAGGATCACGAGCTTTTCAGCGCCCAGCGCGGAAGCGAGCTTGCCCGCGGCGGTATCGCCGTTGATGTTGAAGGTGTGGCCCTGACCGTCGGTGCCAACGGGGGCGATGACGGGGATGTAACCCGCGTCGAGCATGGCGAAGATGGGCTTGGGATCGACATAGTCGATGTCGCCCACGTAGCCGTGGACCTCGTCGCGCTGGTGGCAGTGATAGATGTCACCGCTGACGCCGGAAAGACCGACCGCCTTGCCGCCGAGCTTGTTGATAAAGCCGACGAGCTCGGTGTTCACCTGGCCGACGAGCACCATCTCGACAACACGCATGATGTCGGCGGAGGTGTAGCGCAGGCCCTCGATGAACTCGACGGGGATGTCGAGCTTTTCGAGCATCTTGTTGATGCCGGGGCCGCCGCCGTGGCTGAGCACGGGCTTCATGCCGAGGAGCTTGAGCAGCACCACGTCGTGCATGACGGCGTCCTTGAGCTCTTCGTTGATCATGGCGTTGCCGCCGTACTTGATGACGATGATCTTACCCTGATACTTCTGAAGGTAAGGCATTGCCTCCATCAGAGTTTCGACCTTGTTTGCGATATCGCTCATGGGGGAGCCTCCTTCAAAAATTAGGTGCGGTAGTCGCCGTTGATCTTGACGTAATCGTAAGTGAGGTCGCAGCCCCAGGCCTTGGCCTCGCCGTCGCCCTGATAGAAGCGGACGATGACGGTAATGTCATGCTCGGTGAGGACCTTCTTGGCGAGCTCTTCGCTGAAGTCCGCGCCGAAGCCGTCCTTCATGACCTGCACTTCGCCGGCAGCGCTCTTGATGATGCAGTCGGCACGGGTCGGGTCAACGTCAGCGCCCGAGTAACCGGCAGCGGCCATGATGCGGCCCCAGTTGGCGTCGCGGCCGAAGACGGCAGCCTTGAAGAGCATGGAGCCCGCGATGGACTTGGCGACCAGGCGCGCGTCGTGCTCGGTGGGCAGGCCGTAGGCCTCGACCTCGATGAGGTGGGTCGCGCCTTCACCGTCGGAGGCGACGCGGCGGGCCATATCGGTGCAGATGGCGAGCACGAGGTCGGCCATCGCCTTCTTATCTTCTTCGGTCTTGATCTCAACGCCGGAAGCGCCGTTGGCGAGCAGGAAGATCGAGTCGTTCGTGGAGGTGTCGCCGTCGACGGTGCACATGTTGAAGCTCTTATCCACAGCCGCGGAGAGCATCTTCTGCAGGTCTGCGGGATCCGCCTTGGCGTCGGTCGTCACGTAGACGAGCATCGTCGCCATATTGGGGTGGATCATGCCAGAGCCCTTGGCCATCGCGCCGATCTTCACCGTGCCGGTGGAGAGCTGCAGCTCATAGGCGCACTCCTTGCGGACGGTATCGGTGGTCATGATGGCGTAGGCAGCCTCGGAGCCGTTCTCCTTGGCAAGCTTTGCGGGAATGATCTCGCGGATGCCCTGAAGCACCTTGTCGACCGGAAGTCTCTGGCCGATGACGCCGGTGGAGCAGACGAACACTTCGTCCTCGCCGAGGCCGAGCAGCTTTTCCGCCTCGCGCTCAACGGTGCGGGCGTCTTCGATGCCCTGCTTGCCGGTGGCGGCGTTGGCATTGCCGGAGTTGATGACGACGGCGCGGGCCTTGCCCTTTTTCAGGATCTCGCGGTCAAGGATGACCGGAGCTGCGCAGAACTTGTTCGTGGTGAAGCAGGCCGCGCAGGAGCAGGGCAGGTCGGAGTAGAGAACAGCGACGTCGGGCTTCTTGTTCTCGCGCTTTTTGATGGCGGTGTAGACCGCGCCGGCGGTGAAGCCCTGCGGCGTGGTAACGCCGCCCTCGATCTTTTTCAGATTGGACATGTGGGGGGATCTCCTCTCTTAACGTTAGTTTAACAGCATTCTTGCCTAAATCGGGTCGAAACTCGTCGAACCGAAAATTACGGATACATCGGGGGCATCAGGAGGCCGGTGGTCTCGGGCAGGCCCATGATGAGGTTCATGTTCTGGATGGCCTGGCCGGCGGCGCCCTTGCCGATGTTGTCGATCACGGAGGAGACGATCAGGCGGTGGGTACGCGCGTCGAAGGTCGGGGTCATCTCGCAGAAGTTCGTGCCGTAGACCCACTTGGTCTGGACGGGCAGGTTGGACGGGAAGACCTTGACGAAGGGCTCATCCTTGTAGAAGTCCTTGTAGAGCTCGTAAACTTCCTCGTTGGTGAAGTCTCTGTCGCAGGTAGCGTAGATGGTGACCTCGATACCGCGGACCTGGGGCAGGAGGTGCGGCTGGAAGTTGATGTACTGCCAGGTCTCGGGCTTCATCAGATCCTTGCCGGTGATGTAGGCGATGTTCTGCTCGATCTCGGGCGTGTGGCGGTGGCCGACGCCGAGGGCGTAAGCGCAGAAGTTGTTCTCCGCCTCGGTGAGGAGCTTGTTGAGGGCGGGACGGCGGCCTGCGCCGGTGTAGCCGCTCTTGGCATCGATGACGATGGTGTTGTCAACGATGTGACCGGCCTTGAGCATGGGCTGGAGGCCGAGGGTGGAGGCGGTGGGATAGCAGCCGGGGTTGGCGATGAGCTTCTTGCCCTTGGCAAGGTCGCGCATGACCTCGGGGATGCAGTAAACAGCGTCGTGGGTCATCTTGGCGTCGGGGTGCTTCTGGCCGTACCACTTCTCCCAGACGTCGACGTCGCGGAAGCGGATGTCAGCGCCGATATCGATGATGGCGCAGTCCTCAGCGAGCACGATCTCCGCCCACTTGGCCACGTCACCGGAGGGGACCTGGATCATAATGACGTCGCTCTTCTTCGCGGTCTCGCGGACGTTCTCTTCCGTGAGGTCCATGATGACCTGATCATAGAAGCCGCGCAGAGCGGGATGATGCGTAGAGATGGCATCGCCAACACCGTAAGTATCGAGCACGTTGACGAGCTCACCCTCGTGATGGTTGACCATCATGCGGAGCACTTCGCCGCAAACACAACCGGTAGCACCGATGCAGGAATAATGGATCATGTCTGTTTTCCTCCTTGTTTATCCTTTAATTCGTCTGATGTTTTTGTACTGCTTGGAAAATTCTGTGTGCGGGCATTGAATTTTCTTTGGTGATATTGTATAATCCAGAAGTCGTTTTGAAAAGCGAATATATTTTTATATGCGCATTCCAAAATGGAATCTTTGAGGTATTGTTGATTATTGAGGGCATTTATAATGAGTATTCGTAAATATATTGCCTATCTCCGCACTGTGGAGACCGGCAGCATCACCCAGGCGGCGAACGAATTGGGCTATACGCAGTCCGCCGTGAGCAAGATGATCTCCGATCTTGAGCAGGACTGGCAGGTCAAGCTCTTAACGCGCAACCACTCCGGCATCGAGATCTCCTCCGACGGCATGGTGCTCCTGCCCACGATCCGCGAGATCGTCAAGGACTATGAGGACCTCAACTTTGCCGTGTCCGAGCTGCACGGCGTGCAGTCCGGCACGCTGCGCCTCGGGTGCTTTACAAGCCTTGCCATCAGCCTGCTGCCGGAAATTCTGAAGGACTTCCACCAGACGTACCCCAACATTCAGATCCAGCTGATGACTGGCGAGTATTATGAAATTTCCGAATGGCTGCGCCGCGGCGCGATCGACTGCGGCTTTCTTGCCATCCCCGCCTCCAACGACTTTGAGACGACCCCCATCCTGCACGACACGATGGTCGCCATCCTCCCAAAGGATCACCCGATGGCGGGCGCCTCGGTCTTCCCGCTTGAGCAGCTGCCGCACGAGAACTTCGTGCGCCTGATGGAGATCGAGGACTACGAGTTCAACCGTCTGCTCGACCATTACAACATCCATCCCGAGGTCACCTATGACACGACGAGCGACTTCGCGCTCTTGTCCATGGTCGAGGCGGGACTTGGCGTCGGCATCGTGCACAGCCTGCTCATCAAGCCCGGACGCTACCGCGTCGCCGCGCTGCCGCTCAACGTCAAGCAGTCGCGCGAGATCGGCATCGCCGTGAAAAAGGGCTTTCTCCCCTCCACGATCACGCAGCTTTTCCTCCAGCATGTGGTCGACTACACCAAGGATATGGGCGAGATCACCGTCATCCGGCACTGAGTTTTTCTTGAAAAATCAGGGAAAATTTCATTTTCCAACTGGCGGTTGGAAAGGATTTTCCCCGATTCAACCACTGCGCCATTGTCAATCCTCCCCATGCCCCCTATACTGAGTCCATAACCGGTGATTCAAAGCCGCGGCTGCAGCACGGGGCAAGGAAGGACCAACATGTTACGATCGGCGATCAGGCGTTTGCACGCGATGTGCTGCCTGAATATGAGGGAAACGTCGGCGCCTGACTTCCCGTTCGACGCGGGACACCCGCTCATCGCGTTTCCAACGCTCACTTTACTATTATAATGCAGTGCAGGAGGATAGACAACTTGGAAGAATCGACAATGGGCGCGCGCATTCTGCGCCGCCGTAAAGAAAAAGGACTGACACAGGAGGCGCTGGCAAACAAGCTCGGTGTGAGCAATCAGGCCGTGTCAAAGTGGGAGGGCGATGTCTGCTGCCCTGACCTGCAGCTTTTGCCGCTGCTGGCCGACACGCTGGAGCTCAGCCTCGATGAGCTCTTTGGACGCGAAAGCATGGCAAAAACCGCCCAAAAAGCGGAAGCGGACAGCCAGATTTTGCCCATCGCGGCAGAGCTGCCGTGGGAGGATGACGACGCCATCCACGCCGTGCTCTTCCAGGGGCACCGGCTGCTCCAACCGAAACAGGGGAGCCTGTTCCGCCACGACAAATACGACGAGATCCGCAAGACCGTCGAGCTGCACTTTTCCGGCACGGCGCAGGATATTTACAGCGACTTTTCCGTCGTCTGCACCGATTCGACGATCTCCGGCAGCGTCAGAGCCGGTGACGGCGTGACCTGCGGCAATGTCGGCGGCAGCGTGCAGGCGGGCGACAGCGTGCACTGCTCCGGCGACGTGCAGGGCAATGTCCGCGCGAGCGACAGCGTCACCTGCGGCGACATCAGCGGCAGCGTGAGCGCCGAGCGCGTGCGCTGCACCAAAGCCGGCGGCGAAGAGCAGGAGAGCTTTACTTTCACCAAGAAGGGCAAGAGCTTTTCCTTCCCTCTCCGATAAAACCGTAAAAGCGCGGCCTTAAGAGGTCGCGCTTTTTTCCTTGTCATCGCGGCGGGTTTGTGTTACCATAACATTGACAAAGGAAAAGGTGGGAGAAACATGGAAAATACCTTCAAGAGTTCCGTCTTCGGCGGCTTCAACCGCGATGACGTCATTCGTTATATCGAAAAAACCTCGCTCGAGAGCAAGCAGCAGATCGAAGCGCTCGAGCAGGAGAGCGACGGCCTCTGCCGCGAGAATGCAGAGCTGCGCGACAAGCTCGCCGCCGCCGAGCGCGAGCGTGACAAGCTCGCCGAGTCCTATTCGACCGCGTCCAGCGCGCAGGACGCGCTCAAAAAGGGTCTGACCGCCGCGCAGGAGACGATCTCCGAGCTGCGCGCGCAGATCGAAGAGGGCGCGCAGAAGCTCGCGAGCGCCAAGGCCGACTGCGACCGCCAGCTGAAAGCCAAAGATGAGGCTGCCGAGCAGCGCATCGCCGAGCTCGAAGCGCAGCACGCCGAACGCCTTTCCGCCGCCGAGCAGGAGCGCAAGCGCCTTTTAAGCGAGCTTGACGAGCTTCGCCCGCAGGTCGAGGAATACGGCCGCGTCAAGGCGCACATCGCCGACATTGAGCTCTCCGCCCGTGAGCGCGCCGACGCGCTCGACGCCGCCACGCGGGAGCGTTTGCAGGCAATGATCGCGGCATGCAGAGGGCACTGCGAGCAGGTGCTCTCGACGCTCGGCGCGACTTGCGAGAGCGTGTCGAACGAGCTCAAGCGCGCGGACGCTGCCGTCGCACAGCTGCCCGAGGCGTTCACCACGCTGGAGGGCCAGCTCGACGAGCTCAAAAAGTTAGAGCAGTGACAAGATAGCAAAAAAGAAGTGCGTTCCCGTTAGGAACGCACTTCTTTTTATGCTAATTCGCTGTACTGATTAAAAATGTCTGCAAATTCGTCCAGATGCTCGCGCAGATCGTCGGGCGCTTCGGTGCGGAAGTAAAGCATCTCTCCCCCGCGGCGCAGAATGAGAAACTGGTGGACTTCGTCCGGTTCATTTGGAAGCCGGGTATTTGGTTTGATAAATTCTGCGTAGTACGCTTCGTCAAAGCCGTCAATCGAAAGCGTCTGCGCACCGTCTTCCATAAAATAGTCCCGCAGCTCATGTGTCAAGGGCTTTGCCAGTGCGGAGATACGCGGGGCGTAGAAGTCTACCTCTGTGCTCAGCTGCTCCCAGCCGTCGATCATTCCCGCATGCGGCGTTTCTCCGACAGAATACACATACCCGCCGAGCGGGGTGGAAAGATCTCGCTGATAGCACCAGTCGAACGGATTGCCGCCGAGCTCTTCGGCGCGAAGATAGGGCAGCGTCGGCTCATCATAGTCATCGCCGTACTTGCTGTATCCCCCTTTTCCGAAGAGCACCGCGACCATCAGCACAACGACAATGAGCGAAAGCGCGCGATCCACTCCAGCCCAGCGGTTGCGCGGCATCTTCTCCACATATTCGCAGTCCTCCATCGCGCGCTTGAGCGTGCGCATCTCTTTCCTCTCCTGCGCGCCGCTGAACATACCGATGATGCTGCCAAGGAGTAGTGAAACACCTTGAATCACATCATTCTTCGGCATCGTGAGCAGCGACAGCAGCGGGATACTCCACGCGTAAAACACAAGAAAAATGAGCCCCGCGTCCATCAGCAGATAGACCAGCGGCAGAAAATAGCTGCGGCGCAGCTTTTTGCACAGTCTGCGGTAGCCATAGGAGTCCGTACAGTCCTTCGGCGTGGGGACGTGCGCAGTCCCGTCACCGCGCCAGATATAGAAGATGCCGTCCTTCGTCCGGCAGACGTACTCCCAGCCCAGGCGGGCGCGCTTTTCGCGCAGGCTTTCGTCGGGGTCGTCATCGTCCGCGGCGGGTTTCAGGTGATAGCGGCAGTCGCGCGGCTCGCCGATCACAAAATCGTCGTAGCGGAGTAGGAGCTTCCCCTCCGCCGCGCGCTCGGAAAGCCACTGCTCGATGCCGCGCGGGTCATAGGCGCTGGGTGCAAAGCGGATGCTCTTCGTCTCGGGCTCATTCTCTTCGCTCGGCGCAGTCCCTCCGCTCTCCGGAAGCTCTGTTGCCTCGCGCAGGTTTTCGTCCATTCGCGCTCCCTCCTCTCTTCTCTCTATGGCAAAGTATAAAGAAGCGAGGGGGATTTTTCAAGCAAGTTCAGCGAGCGTCGACAAAAATCGCGCGCAAGTTTATTGTTACATCGCAAAAAAGGCAGGAAATTCCTGCCTTTTTTCGTTTCACAGCAAAATCGGCTGGATTTGGCGGCCCTCCACCGCCGCCTCGGCCGTCGGGATAATTATGCGGAAGTCCGCGATCAACGACGTGGGCTTCGCCTCGGCGTTGTCCTGCCCGAAGGGGACAAAATAGTAGTTCTTGCGGTTCAGCAGCACCGCGATGTTCGGCGCGCTCGCGGATAAGCCGTCATTCGTCGCAATGGCAAGCACAACGGGCTTGCCGTTGCGCAGGTGCCCCTTCGCCGCCATCGTCACCGCGCCGTCCGTGATGCCGTGGGCGAGCTTGGCAAGCGTGTTTCCCGTGCAGGGCGCGATGACGAGCACTTCCATCGCCCCCTGCGGGCCGAGGGGCTCGGCTTCGACGATATTGCGCACGGCCTTCCGCCCCGCCAGCGCCTCCACGCGGGTGACGAAGTCCTCCGCCGTGCCGAAGCGCGTGGAATACTTCGCCGCATTTTCCGACAAGATTGGCACAATCTCGTGCTCGCGCGCGATGTCCTCGTAGAGTTTCAGCAGCTCGGGATGGTTGCAGAACGAGCCGCAAAAGGCAAATCCGATCTTCATGCTTCCTCCTTGATGAGTCGACATAACGCCTTTTTGATGGCCCGCGCCGCCGTCTCCGGTGCGACGCGCCCGGGCAGTCCCCCTGCCTTGAGATACGAAAGGCGCAGCGTTTCGACCGCGTCCATGTCAAAGCCGCTCGCGCTCGCAAGCTCGATGAGCAGGCAGTCCGGCGGCAGCTCGGCAAGGAGCGTTTCGTCCAATACCTGATGCGGCACGGTGTTGAACACCACGCGGAATTCCCCCAGCGTGCCGGAGAGGCGGTTCGTGTGCAGCGGCGCGTAGCCGAACGCGTCGATCCACGCAAGGTCCGACCGCTTGCGCGCGCTGACGCTGACCTTCGCTCCCAGCGCGCTCAGATCGTGCGCGAGCACCTTTCCGATGCGGCCAAAGCCAAGCACGAGGCATGGCGTGCCGTGCAGCGTGACACTCGTGTGCTTCATCGCCGCCTCGATGGCCCCCTCCGCCGTCGGGATCGCGTTGCGCACGCTCAGCTCTTCCGAGGCAAAGTAGTCCGTGATCGTAAGCCCCAACGACTGCGCGAGCGTTGACGCGTCGTTTCCCACATTGCCCGCGAAAATGCGGTGCTCGCGCCGCAGCGAGCGCAGCAGGCTCTCCATCGTGAGCTCTGTGCCGCTCAAATAGCCGTTTTTCTCCGCCGGCAGCGGCAGGACGATAATGTCCGCTTTCAGCGCGTCGCACAGCGCCCGTTTATTCGGCGCACCGGTCAGCTCCCACGAGCAGACGTCGTATCCCTCCGCAGCCATCATCTGGGCAAGCAGGCGCATGCGTGCGTCGCCGCCCAGGAATGCTATCGTCTGGTCCATCTCATTCCCCCTTTTCCATAAAGGGTATGCCGCAGCGCGTGCGCGCATGACGCAAACTATTTTTGATTTTTTGCTTGACAACTCTATTTTTATCGCTATAATAAGAATAATTCTAATTCTTATTTAGGAGAAACACATGACCAAGTACGCCCAGCAGATTCTCGATCTCGTCCTGTGCTCCACCGAGCACCCGACCGCCGAGCAGATTTTTCTGCAAATGAAGCAGGAAAATTCCAAAATCGCGCAAGCTACGGTGTATAACAACCTCAACGCGCTTGTAGCGGACGGCAAACTCATCCGCCTGTCGCAGCCCGGCGCGCCCGACCGCTACGACAACACCACGCGCCACGATCACCTGATCTGCACCCGCTGCGGCGCGCTCGCAGACTTCAAGTTCACCGACCTGACGCACAACATCGAAGCCGCGCTCGGCGCGCGCATCCAGTCCTACGACCTTCGCATTCACTATCTCTGCCCCGCCTGCCGCAAAGCGCAGGAAGAGCATTAAATTTTGAGGGAAAAAGGAGAATTTCACCATGAAGACCAACAAGTATTTCGGCACCAAAACCGAGCAGAACCTGCGCACCGCCTTCTCGGGCGAATCCGAGGCGCGCAACAAGTACACCTTCTTCGCCTCCACGGCCAAGAAAGAGGGCTATGAGCAGATCGCCGCGCTCTTCCAGAAGACCGCGGACAACGAAAAGGAGCACGCCAAGATGTGGTTCAAAGAGCTCCAGGGCATCGGCTCCACCGCCGACAATCTGCTCTCCGCCGCTGAGGGCGAAAACTACGAGTGGACCGACATGTACGATTCTTTCGCCAAGACCGCAGAGGAAGAGGGCTTTCCCGAGCTGGCGCAGAAGTTCCGCCTCGTCGGCGAGATCGAGCGCCATCACGAGGAGCGCTACCGCGCGCTGCTGCGCAACGTCGAGACCGCCAAGGTCTTTGAAAAGAGCGAGGTCAAGGTTTGGGAGTGCCGCAACTGCGGCCACATCGTCGTCGGCACCAAGGCCCCCGACGTCTGCCCCACCTGCAACCACCCCCAGAGCTACTTCGAAGTCCACGCGGAGAATTATTGAGAATCGACAAACTAACAAGAGAGCCGCAGGCTGTGCCTGCGGCTCTCTTACTATTCACTTACTCCTTCGGCAGCAGGATGCAGATCGTCGTGCCCTTGCCCTCTTCGCTATGAAGCTCGACTGTACCGTGATGGTACTGCACGGCGTGCTTGACGATGGAAAGGCCTAGGCCCGTGCCGCCGCTTGCCTTCGAGTGGCTCTTGTCCACGCGGTAGAAGCGCTCGAAGATGCGGCTCTGGTGCTCCGGCGCGATGCCGATGCCCGTATCGGCCACGGAGACGAACGCCTTGCCGTCCCGCTCGCCGACGCTTACCTTCATGCTGCCACCCTCGACGTTGTACTTGATGGCGTTGTCGCAGAGGTTATAGATGACCTCGTACAAAAGCCGCCGTACGCCTCCGATGGTCTCGCTCTCGCCCTCGACGGCGATCGCGATGTTCTTCTCCGCCGCCGCGGTCTTGAGATCGTCCGCCGCCTCCTGCGAAAGCGTGAGCAGGTCGACCGTCTCGCGCGGCATTTCGTCGCCCTCGTCGAGCTGGGACAGGCGGATGATGTCGCCGATCAGCGTTACAAGGCGCTGCGCTTCTTTTCGGATGTGGCCGACGAAGCGGGGGACGTCCTCCTGCTTCACCATGCCGTTTTCCAGCAGCTCCGCGCTGCCGATGATGCCTTGCAGCGGCGTTTTGAGCTCGTGGCTCGCGTCCGACACGAAGCGGCGGCGAGCGTCCTCCGTCGTTTGCAACCGGTCAGCCATGTCGTTGAACTCGGCGGCGAGCTCGCTGATCTCGTCGTGCCCGCCGACCTCGGCGCGGTGGCTGTACGAGCCCTCGCGCATCTTGCGGATGGCGTCGGTCAGTACGCCGAAGCGCCGCGTCAGCACGCGGGAGAGCAGCACGCTGATGCCGCCGGCGAACACCAGCACGACCGCCGAAATCGTCAGAAGATTGCGCTGCAGGGACAGCAGCAGCTCCGCTTGCTCGGTGTCGTATTCGTAGGCATACACCGCGCCGATGGTCTGGCTGTGGTAGATGACCGGCGAGGCCGCGCGGCTTTTGAACGCCTTGTCTGAAAATTCGGTGTAAAAGACGTCTTCTCCGCGAAGCGCCTGCACAAGCTCTGTATAAAAGGCGTAGCGGCCGATCGCGCCGTCGGTTTCGCGCGTGTCATACAGCACGCGGCCCGAGGCGTCCGTCACAAGCACGCGGGAGATCCCCGTCTCCTCCACGAGCGTCATCGCACCCGCGACGTTTTCCTCGCTCAGCTCCTCAAGGCCGGAGAGCGCCGTCACCATCACCGAGACGCTGCCCTGCAGCGAGCTCTGCTTAGAGCGGAACGTCAGGTTTTCCGACGTGATGAGCGGATACGTGTTCAGCAGGATCAGCACCGCCAGAATGATGGCGATATAGCTGAAGCTGAATTTTCGCTGCAGGCTCGCATGCATCTGCACGGCACTGCCCCCCTTCTCTTTCTTTTAGTGGGAAATCAGTCCTTCAAGTAGTACCCCACGCCCCATTTGGTCAGGATGTGCTGCGGCGCGGCGGGGTTTTCCTCGAGCTTTTCGCGAAGCCGCCGGATGTGCACATCCACTGTGCGGTAGTCGCCTGCGTAGGTGTAGCCCCAGACGAGGTCCATCAGATTTTCGCGCGAGTAAACGCGGCGCGGATTCTTGACAAGAAGCTCGATGAGGTCGTATTCCTTGGCCGTGAGCTCGACGATCTCGCCGTTTTTGACGGCGACGCGCTGCTCGGGGTCGAGCGTGATGCCGCCCGCGGTCAACAGGAGCGTTTCAGGCTGCTTTTGCTGCGGTGCGGCGTTCGCGCGGCGCAGCAGCGCGCGGATGCGCGCTTTGAGCTCTAAGATGTTGAACGGCTTTGTGATATAGTCGTCCGCGCCGGACTCAAGGCCGATGATCTTGTCGGCGTCCTCGCTGCGGGCGGTCAGCATGATGATGGGCACATTGGAAAATTCGCGGATGCGCATGCAGGCCGTCAGCCCGTCCACCTGCGGCATCATCAGATCGAGGATGATGAGGTCAAACCCGCCGCTTTTCGCCATGTCGATGGCGGTCGCGCCGTCGTAGGCGGTCTCGACCGTGTAGCCCTCGTTTTCCAGATTGAATTTCATGCCCTTGACGAGAAGCTGCTCGTCGTCAACCACCAGAATTTTCATTGCCATCCTCCTCCGTGAATGTGATCTCCGCGCGGAATCCCTCGAGCTTCGCCTCTCCGATGCCCTTGACGTTCAAAAGGTCCTCCGCCGCCGTAAAATCGCCGTGCTCTGCGCGGTAGTCGATGATCGCCTGCGCGAGCGACGGGCCGATGCCCGTCAGCGTTTCAAGCTCCTCCGCCGTCGCGGTATTGACGTTCACAAGCGTCACAACGCGCGTGGGCGCGGTGATCTCGTCGGTCTTGTCCTGCGTCGTCACGGTGTAATTCCCGTGCGAGGCACCCTCGTAGGCCGTTTTGTGCAGAAAAACGAGCGAAACGGCGAACAGCACCGTCAGCGCGGCGAGCGCAAGGTAGACGCCGCTGACTTTGGTTTTCTTTTCTTGCTTTTCCACGGTTGCGCTCGCCTGCCTTTTTTGCTATACTGATGTCGAAGCGTGCCGAACGGCGCGCTCCTCTTCACTGTATTCCATATTTGATTGTATCATACAACGAGGTATATTTCCATGAAAAAACGCCGCTTGTTTTCACTTTTTTTATCCTTTGCGCTCCTGCTCCCGCTCTTTTCGCTCACGAGCGCCGACGCCTATGAGGACTTCACGCTCGACGCGAAGGCCGGTCTTCTCATCGAGGCCGACACGGGCGAAATTCTCTACGAGAAAAACGCCCATCAGGAGAACTTCCCCGCGTCGCTCACAAAGGTGATGGTCGCGTTGCTGGTGTTTGAAGCCATCGACGAGGGCAAGATCGCGCTGACCGACTCCGTCACTGCGACGGAATCGGCGTTCGAGGGGCTCTCCAGCGACGGCAGCACGGCGAACATCGTCCCCGGCGAAACGATGACGGTCGAGCAGCTGCTCAACTGCATGCTCATCGTCTCGGCGAACGAGGCGTGCAACATTTTGGGCGAAACGCTCTACGGCTCGGTCGACGCCTTTGTCGCGCGCATGAACGAGCGCGCGACGGAGCTCGGCTGCGAGCACACGCATTTCGCCAACGCCACGGGCCTTCACAATTCCCAGCACTACACGACCGCGTGGGACCTCTACCTCATCACGCGCGAGGCGATGAAGCACGATAAATTCATGGAGATCTGCAACTCCAAGAGCTACACCGTGCCCGCCACGAACATGACCGACAAGCCGCGTGAGCTGCATTCGACGAACTTTCTCATCTCCAACTGGCGCGCCCGCGGTTATGTGTACCGCGACGCGCAGGGCATCAAGACCGGCTCGACGCCCGAGGCGGGCTACTGCCTCATTTCGTCCGCCCTGCGCGGCAGCCGCCACATGATCAGCGTGGTGCTGGGCGCAGAGCGCGTGACGCTCGAGGACGGTGTGACCATCCAGACGCGCAGCTTCTCCGAAACGTCGCGCATGTTCGACTGGGGCTTTGACAACTTTGTCCTCCGCGACATTCTCTCCTCCTCTGACCTTGTGCAGGAGGTGCCCGTCGCGCTTTCGAGCGAGGCGAGCTATGTTTCGACCCACGCGGCGGAGGATATCGCCTGCCTGCTGCCCGACAATGTCGAGCCCGACATGCTTGAGCGCACCGTGACGCTCACGAACGACACGGTCGACGCGCCCGTTTCCGCGGGCGACGTGCTCGGCAAGCTGACGCTCTCCTACAATGGTAAGGTCTACGCCGAGACGGACCTTTTAGCGCTGAACGATGTATCGGCCTCGTGGTTCCTGACGGCGCAGCGCAGGGTGTCTGACTTTTTCGCAAAGCCGCTCGTCCGCATTCTGTTGATCGTGGTCGTACTGCTCATCGTCGCGCTCGTCGTCTATGTGACGATGTTCTCCCGCCGCCGTCGTTACGGCCACCGCCGCCGCGGCGCGGCACACGGCGGCTACCGCGGGCGGAGAAGAAGATTCTAAGTACTTCAAAAAAGCGGTAAAGCCGCTTTTTTGAGAAAGGCCACACTCCGCTTTGTGCCTTGCCGCCGCTGGCGGCTGCGACACGCGCGGAGCGAGAGGTGTCGATCGCCACGCGCTGGTCGCGGCGATCGACGATCAAAATTCTTTGCGTCTGCGAACGCAAAAGCAAAAATGAAGGGACGCGAAAGCGTCCCTTTTTAGTTGAGTGTGATCACGTTGTTCCCCTGCGGGAACTCCACGAAGCGGATGGAGTAGATGTCGGCGGTGATGTAGGCGCTGCGGCCGGGGTGGAACAGCGTGATATAGTCGTTTCCGACCTCCTGTAGCGTGCCGACCGCCACGACCGTGTTCTGCGAACCGACGAGGAAGCTCACGATGACTGCGCGGCCGATGTTGCGCGCGAGCATCCCCTTCCACGAATTGTAGGCCATCTTGTCGACGGTCTGCGACTCTTCGATCTTGTCGGGCGTGGGCTGGAACTGCCCGCTCGCGTCGCCCTGCAGCACGAGCGACATGCCCCCCGCCCCCGACGATCCTCCAAGCATTTCCTCATAGCTCTGGCTCGCGTTGTTGTTACTGTTGTTATTACTGCTATTATTGTTGCTATTATTGCTGCTATTATTGCTGCTATTATTGCTGTTGCCGCTCTGCTGCGCGCTCGCCATGGCGGGCACGGCAGCCATCTGCTCATAAAGGCACGGCATACTTTTTCCCATCTGGATCATAAAAACGTCCTCTCCCTTTCCCGTTGCTGCTGATTTGCTTTTCTCAGGTGTCGTAATATGCGGCGGTGGGGTTATAAAAACAGTGGTCGCCGATACGCATGACGAACGTCCCCACATTTGAAGGAAAATTCGCGCGGCAGGACGGCGAAAACGGGTTAAAGAACCACAGCGCCGTTCCAAGGCCGTTCAATCGGTTGCCCGCGATGGCCCAGTCCGCGATCTCGTAATGGATATCGGTCGGGCGCATGTTGTAGATGTTCTGCGGGTTGTAGCTGCCGCGCTCGGTCTCGCTCGCGCAGACGAACTGCCCCGGCTGAAAGATGATATTGCGGATGCTGCCCTGCCCCACGCGCGCGTATTCGCCGCCGGTCGCGCGCACGCGGTTCATCACGACGCTCGCCACGGCTTTCATCCCATTCTCGCCCTCGCCGCCCGCTTCGCACTCGATGAGGCGGGCGAGCAGTTCCCTGTCGGAATAGGCCATGTCGATCTCCTCCCCCATTTCTTCTTCCCCGACAGTCTATGCGACTCCTGTGCGCGGGGAACCAAACACGCGCAAAAAAGCACCGCAGATGAATTTCATCTGCGGTGCTTTCGCTTTGTTCAGTTTTCCTCGTCCGGCGGCGGAAGCTCTTCCGCTTCCGGCGGCGTCGCGCCGTAGGCGCCCTTCATCTTGAGCTCCTGCCACTGCTCTTTCGTGATAAGCAGCTGGCGGGGCTTTGAGCCTTCGAACGGGCCCACGATGCCGCGCGTCTCCATCTCGTCGACGATGCGCGCCGCGCGCGAATAGCCGAGCTTCAAGCGGCGCTGGAGCATCGAGACGGACGCCTGACCCGTCTCCATGACCACGTCGATCGCGGCGGGGAGCAGCTCATCCGCCTCGTCGGCGGCGTTCTGCTCGGGTGCGGCATTGCTGCCGCCCTTGCCGCTGCCTTTCTCCTTTTCGGCGACGGCGGCGTTGATCTTGTCGATGACGGATTCGTCGTAGTCCGTCTCGCCGTTTTCCTTGACGAAGTTGACCACGCGCTCGATCTCCTCGCTCGAGATGAAGCAGCCCTGCACGCGCTTGGGCTTGCCTTCGCCCAGCGGGGCATAGAGCATATCGCCGCGGCCCACGAGCTTTTCCGCGCCCGCGGTGTCGAGGATGATGCGCGATTCCATCGCGGAAGCGACCGCGAACGCGATGCGGCTCGGGATGTTGGCCTTCATCAGGCCCGTGATGACGTCCGCGGACGGACGCTGCGTCGCGATAACCAGGTGCATGCCCGCGGCGCGGCCCATCTGTGCCACGCGGCAGATCGACTCTTCGACCTCCTTCGCCGCGACGAGCATCAAGTCGGCCAGCTCGTCGATGACGACAACGACGCTCGGCAGCTTTTTGAGCGTTTCGTCCGTCTCCGCCACCTTATTGTAGGAGGCAAGGTCCTTGACGTTGTGCTCGGAGAACATCTTGTAGCGCTTCATCATCTCGTACACGGCCCATTGCAGCGCGCCCGCAGCCTTTTTCGGGTCGGTGACGACGGGGATGAGCAGGTGCGGGATGCCGTTGTAGGGCGCAAGCTCGACCATCTTCGGGTCGACCATGATAAAGCGCACCTCTTCGGGCGTCGACTTATAGAGCATCGAGACGATCAGCGAGTTCGTGCACACGGACTTACCGGAGCCCGTCGTACCGGCGATGAGCACGTGCGGAAGCTTCGAGATATTCCCGACGATGTTCTTGCCGCTGATGTCCTTGCCGACGGCGAAGGCCGTGGTGGAAGGATGGGTGGTGAACTCCGAGGATTCGAGCACCGTGCGGATGCTGACGGGCGAAACGAGCTTGTTCGGCACCTCGACACCCACGACGGAGATCTTGTCGGGGATGGGCGCGATGCGCACGCCGCTCGCGCCCAGCGCAAGGGCGATATCGTCCTGCAAATTTGTGATCTTCGAGAGCTTCACGCCCTGACTGAGCGTGAACTCATAGCGCGTGACCGACGGGCCGCGCACCACATCGCCCGGCTGGGCGTCCACGCCGAAGCTCGTGAGCGTCTGCGCCAAGCGGCGGGAGTTGTTGCGCAGCTCCGCGCCCGCCTCAGCGGCGTTCGTCACGCTGCCCTCTTTTAAGAGCGTGATGGGCGGATACTGATATGCAGGCGGCTGGGGCTGCGCGTCGCTGCCCTCGATCTCGCGCGTGACCTCCTCGCGCGCGGCATCGACCTCGGCGCGGCGGAGCTTGTCCTCCTGCTTGTCGGTCAGCACGGCGGGAACCGTCGTTGCTGCTGCGGCTGCGGCGACGGGTGCGCTCTGCACGCTCGGCGTGGGCGCGGCAAACGGCGTGTGCATCACAGGTGCGGGTGCCGGGACGACCGGCGCGGACGCGCTCGGCGCTGTATCAAACGGCGGCAGGTCGAAGTCGTCAGCCTCCACCGTCACAGGCTTAACGGGTGCGGACGGCGCGGCGGCAGGCGAAACGGGTGCAGCGCTCTTTGTCTCCGCGGCACTTCCGCCCGCTAACAGCTCGTCGGGGCTCTTGATATTATCGGACTTCTTGCGGAAGAAGCCGCCCGTGGGATTTTTCTTGATGACGCGCTCCTCGCCGTCGAGCGGAATATCGATGGCGGCGTCCGGCGTATGGACCGGCGCACTGCGGCGCGGTGCATGGGTGCGCTGCGGCGGAAGGTCCTCTTCCTCCACCGGCTCATAGGGCACGCGCTCGTGCGAGCGCACGGCCTCGATCACGGCGGCGGGCGTCAAGCGGAACGCCATCATCAAAAACGCGACGAACAACACGACGAGCAGGACCATCGCCAGCACCTTTTTCACCAGCAGCACCAGCATGATCGCAAGCGATGCAGACACCGCGCCGCCGGACTCGAGCGCGTTGCCGCTCGTCCACAGAATCTTCAAGATGCCATCCATGTTGACATACTTCTCTTTGCAGAGGGCGATGTGCATGATCGCGCCGAACACGACCGGCAGCAGCGCCGTGCCGACAAGGCAGGACGCGACGTTCCGCCCACGGTGGAAGAGCAGAATGTAGCTCCCCAGCAGCAGTGCGGGCGCGACGAGGTAATAGCCCCAGCCAAAGAGCGACCGGCACAGCTTCGCCGGCTGATCGAGCAGCCACGCGCCCGACTGGAAATAGCTAAAGCCCAGGCACAGCGCCAGCACCAGCAGGATCGCGCCCGCGACCTCGCGGCGGATGGGGCGCTTTTGATTCTTCTTCGCCGTGCGCTTGCCGGAAGACGAGGAGCGGGAGGAACCCGTCGTTTTCTTTTTCGTTGTGGTGGTTTTTTTCTTCTGTTGTGCCATGGTTCACCTCAGAATCAAAAATTAGTGCAGGATCGTGAGCACCAGCGTCAGCACGCCGGCGGCCCAGCAGTAATAGGCAAACGCGCCGAAACGGCCCTTGTCGGCAACATAGCGCAGCAGGCGGATACTCGCATAGCCCGACACCGCCGCGACGACGACACCGACGAGGTACACGGGCACGCTGGAGAAGTCGATGCCCGCGTCGATCGCGTCTTTGAGTGTCAGGATGTTCGCCCCCAACACCGCGGGGATGGAGAGCAGGAATGCAAAGCGCACGGCAAACTTGCGCTCAAAGCCCGTGAAGCAGCCCGCCGTGATCGTCATGCCAGAGCGGGAGATGCCCGGGCACAGCGCGATGGCCTGACCGATACCGACAAGCAGCGCGTCGAGCAGCGTGGCGGTCTTTTCCGTCTTGCGGCCATGGCGCACACGGTCGCTCGCGAAGAGCAGGATGCCCGTGACGATCAGTGCGCCGCCGATAAAGTACATATTATCACTTAGCTCCGTGAAAAAACGGCGAAACGGCACCATGACGAAAAGCGGCAGCGTGCCCACAATGATGAGCAGAATAAGGCGGCGCGCAGGCGGCACGGGGTTCGGCGTGCGATGATGGGCAAGGTCGCCGATGCCGGTGAAAAACTCCACGATCATATCGCGGATATCATCCCAGTAAGCGGCAAACACCGCCACGAGCGTGCCGAGGTGGAGCAGCACGTCGAAAAAGTCGGGCACGTTGCTCGCGCCCTGGATGCTTAGTAAATGCTCCGCGATGGCGAGATGGCCGGAGGACGAGATCGGTAAAAATTCCGCGATCCCCTGCACAAGGCCGAGAACAACGGCGGTCAAAACTGACATAAAAAACAACTCCTTTTGCGTTTTGTTCTGTAATGGCAATATTCTAACAGGATAATTATAGCACAGTTGTTCGCGGAATACCACCCCGAATTGCCGCATCTTCTTTTTCTTTCCTTTTTCGGTGCATCCCTTGCGAACGCAGGGCGAATGTGCTATGATTGGCGCGGACTATCAGAAAAGGAGAGATAGAAATGACTTATAACTACCGCACCAAGGGCGTTTGCTCCAAGGAAATGCACATTGAGCTGAACGACGACCACACCATCAAGAGCGTAGAGGTCATCGGCGGCTGCAACGGCAACCTTCAGGGCATTTCGCGCCTGGTCGAAGGCATGAAGGCCGAGGATGCCATCGCGCGCATGCGCGGCATCCGCTGCGGCTTCAAGAATACCTCCTGCCCCGATCAGCTCGCCATCGCGCTGGGCGAGGCGCTGGCGCAGGACAAACAGTAAGTCGTCATTTTTTGCCCGCGCGGTGCATCGCACGGGCAAAAAATGCATAAAATCCTGCAAAATGCCGTTTCCCTCTCTGGACAAACGGCGCTAAACTGTGTATACTGTTAAAAAATAAGCATTCAACGCACTATCAACGCAAAACATTTTGCTTTTGCCTGTCTGACGGGGGAACTTCATGGACATTGATATGGATATCAAAGAGCTCGAAGCGTTCGTCTACGTGGTGGAAAACTGCAGCTTTTCCCGCGCCGCGGAGCTGCTGCACCTGACGCAGCCGACCATCAGCTCGCACGTCTCCGCACTGGAGAGAAAACTGAATATCAAGCTCATCGTCCGCACCACGAAGGAGACCTACCCCTCCGACGCGGGCAAGCTCCTCTACAAATACGCCAAGGAGATCTTGCAGGTGCGCGAGAATGCGGCCATCGCGCTGCGCAACTTCTCGCAGGAGATGAAGGGTACGATCTCCATCGCGGCCTCCACGGTGCCCAGCCAGTATTATCTGCCGCACCTTTTGCAGGACTTCCGCGCCCGCTATCCGGACATCACCTTCAATATCCAGATGGAGGACAGTCCCAAGGTCGTGGAGCTCGTCGCCACGCGCAGCGTAGAGATCGGCTTCTGCGGCACGATGGTGGCGAGCCACAAATGCGTCTATCAGGATTTTGCCAACGACCCGATGGTGCTCATCACGCCGAACACCGAAAAGTATCAGGCCTTTGCGGGCAAGCCCTTCCCCATCGAGCAGCTCAAGGAAGAGACGTTCATCAGCCGCGAAAAGGGCAGCGGCACGTATCAGGCGGGTAAGGAACTCTTAAATGAGCTCGGCGTCGACATCGCCCAGCTGCGCACCGCGGTCGAGATCCGCTCGACCGAGAGCGTCAAGCAGATGGTCAGCGAGGGTCTCGGCGTCGGCCTCATCGCGCAGAGCGCCGCGCAGGACTATGTTCAGTTCGGAAAGCTTCTCGCCTTTCCCTTCCCCAACTCGCGCTTCCGCCGCCAGCTCTATATCGTCAAGCACAAAAACAGCATTTTATCACCCATTGCGCAGGTGTTTTACGACTATGCGCGCAAAACCAAGGACAAAGCATCCGCCAAATAAGGCGGATGCTTTTTTACAGGGATCGCACGCTTTTTTGTCCGATTTTTTCGCGAAATTGTCATTTACTTTTTTCCCTCTCTGGTATATGATAATGCAATAGGTCAACGGCTGCGCTGCACCGGTAAAGCAGCAGGCCTTACGGGAGGGAGAGCGATGGACTGCCGCGATTCCGCACTGTTTACAGGTGTGGACGAAGCATCGTGCGAAAATATGCTGCGCTGCTTCAGCGCTTACGAGCAGCGCTTCAGCGCAGGACAGACCATCCTCACCTGCGGAGAGCAACAGGATATGATCGGCGTGCTGCTCTCGGGCAGCGCGGTGCTTCTGCGCCTGCACGCCGACGGCAACCGCACCGTGCTTGAAAGCATGGACGAGGGCAGCGTCTTTGGCGAGGAGCTGGCGTTCACCGGCTTTCGCGACGGCAGCGCGCTCATCGAGTGCCGCGAGGACTGCCGCGTCATCTTCATGCGCTATGACCAGATCACAAAGCGCTGCGAAAACGCCTGCGCCTGCCACAGTCAGGTCGTAACGAACCTCTTCCAACTGCTCTCGAAAAAGTCCCTGCATCTGAGCCGCCGGGTCGAGGTGCTCGCCTGCCGCTCCATCCGCGAAAAGCTGCTGTGCTTTTTCGAGCAGCTCGCCGACGAGCGCGGCAGCCGGACGTTCCCCCTGCCGTTTTCCCTCAGCATGCTTGCCGACTACATCAGCGCCGACCGCAGCGCCATGATGCGCGAGATGCGCAAGATGCGCGAGGAGGACCTCATCAGCACCGAGGGCCGCAGCGTGACGCTGCTTTAGTTTTTTGCAAGTATTTTTCGTAAATGCAAGTTTTCCTGCATCGTCAGAATTTTGATATTCATTGACGCAAGAAAACTTTCATGATATAAATATAGCATCATTCCATATTCCCGGCGCTGCGTCCAGGAATCCCGCCTGCCGTTCTCCCCGGACGGCACGGCGCTGAATCTCAACAAAAAGGAGAATCATTCATGTATCGCATCGTGAAGAAAGAAGCGCTCAAGCCCACCGTGACCCTCTACGAGATCGAGGCGCCGATGGTGGCAAAGAAGGCCGAGCCCGGCCAGTTCATCATCCTGCGCGTCGATGAAAACGGTGAACGCATCCCCATCACCATCCACGACTTCGACCGTGAGAAGGGCACCGTCACCATCATCGTGCAGACGATCGGCGCCACCACCGAAAAGCTCAGACATAAAGCCGAGGGCGAGTACATTCAGGACTTTGTCGGCCCGCTGGGCCGCCCGACCGAGACCGAAGGCAAGAAGAAGGTCTGCGTCGTGGGCGGCGGCGTCGGCTGCGCCATCGCTTACCCCGTTTTGAAGAAGTTCCACGACTGCGGCGCGGAAGTCCACGCGGTCGTCGGCTTCAAGAATAAGGACCTCGTCATTCTTGAGGACAAGTTCCGCGCGGCGTCCAGCGTTTTGAAGCTGATGACGGACGACGGCTCTTACGGCGAGAAGGGTCTTGTCACCGATGCGCTCAAGGCGCTCATCGACGCGGGCAACCAGTATGACGAGATCTTCGCCATCGGCCCTGCCATCATGATGAAATTCGTGTCCAAGACCACCGAGCCCTACGGCATCCCCACCACCGTTTCCATGAGCCCGATCATGGTCGACGGCACCGGCATGTGCGGTGGCTGCCGCCTCACCGTCGGCGGCGAGACGAAGTTCGCCTGCGTCGACGGCCCGGACTTCGACGGTCACAAGGTCGACTGGGACGAGAGTCTCAAGCGCGGCAAGATGTACTTCGACTGGGAGCGCCACAAATACGAAGAGACCTGCAACCTGTTCAGCAAGGAGGTTCAGTAATATGCCTAACATGAGTCTGAAGAAGAACGAAATGCCCTCGCAGGAGCCCAACGTCCGCAACAAGAACTTTCTGGAGGTTGCCCTCGGCTATACCGAGGAGCAGGCGCTCGACGAAGCAGCCCGCTGCTTAAACTGCAAGAACCATCCCTGCGTCTCCGGCTGCCCGGTGCAGGTCAAGATCCCCGAATTCATCAAGAAGATCACCGAAAAGGACTACGAGGGCGCCTATCAGGTCATCCACGAGACCTCCTCCCTGCCCGCCGTCTGCGGCCGCGTCTGCCCGCAGGAGAGCCAGTGCGAAGGCTCCTGCGTTTTGGGAGTCAAGGGCGAGCCGGTGGCTATCGGCAAGCTGGAGCGCTTCGTCGGCGACTGGAAAATCGAGAATGCCGACAAGATGCCCGCTCCCGACATCAAGCGCAACGGACACAAGGTAGCGGTCATCGGCAGCGGTCCTTCGGGACTGGCCTGCGCGAGCGACCTGGCCCGCATGGGGTATGAAGTGAAGATTTTCGAAGCGCTGCACAAGGTCGGCGGCGTATTGGTGTACGGTATTCCCGAATTCCGTCTTCCCAAGGAGAAGATCGTAGCCAGGGAGGTCGAGGCCGTGAAGAAGCTGGGTGTAGAGATCGAAACCGACGTGATCGTCGGCCGCACCGTGACCATCGACGAACTGATGAACGAAGAGGGTTACGAGGCCGTCTTCATCGGTTCGGGTGCCGGCCTGCCCCGTTTCATGGGCATCCCGGGCGAAAACCTGAACGGCGTGGTTTCGGCCAACGAGTTCCTCACGCGTACCAACCTAATGAAGGCTTACGATACGCATTACGATACACCGATCTATGTCGGTCAGCGCGTAGTGGTGGTCGGCGGCGGTAACGTGGCGATGGATGCCGTACGTACGGCTAAGCGCCTGGGGGCCGAAGCGACCATCGTATATCGCCGCAGCGAGAAGGAGCTGCCCGCCCGCGTGGAGGAGGTCCACCACGCCAAGGAGGAGGGGATCGAATTCCGCATGCTGACCAATCCGACTTCGATCATCGGCGACGAGAAGGGCTGGGTCGTAGGTATCAGTTGCGTCGAGATGGAGTTGGGCGAGCCCGACGAAAGCGGACGCCGCTCTCCGATCGAAAAGGCCGGTTCGGATTTCGAAATTCCGTGCGACGTGGTGATTATGGCGCTCGGCACTTCGCCGAACCCGCTGCTCAAGATGACCACCGAAGGGTTGGAAACCAACCGCAAGGGGTGTCTGGTGGCCGATGAAAAGGGTGCGACTACCCGTGAAGGGATCTTCGCCGGCGGCGATGCCGTAACCGGAGCCGCGACGGTCATCCTGGCCATGGGCGCCGGCCGTAAAGCCGCCAAGTCCATCGACGAATACATCCGTCAAAAAAAGCATTAAACGCTTGCAAGATATGAGGAAATTTTGTTTCGCCGCATTCGCTGCTGTGCTCATCGGGACGACGGCTTGTACACCCAAAGCTCCGGAGCAATTCACGGGTAAGATCGTCGATGGAACGATGAATACCGTCACGGTAGAGTCCCCGGCCGACGGAAGAAGGGTGACTTTCACCACGGAGGATGCCGATATGCAGGAGGCTTACGGCCTGCTGCTGGGCAATACGGCGACCGTTACCTACCGGGGGAAGCTCGGCGAGACGACTCCGGCTTTGAAGGTGGTGACCGATCCCGCCTATGTTACGGCCATCGGCCGCTGGGTGGAGCCCAATCCGATCGACCCCGAGCAGGAACAAGGCATTGAAATTCGAGTAAACGGCGTCGCCGCTTCGATCAATATGCTGACTCTGCGCTACGAAGCTTGGGAATTGGCGCCCGAAGGAGATCGAATTATCTTGAGCGGCGTATCGGAAGGAAGCGGCGGGCCGTATCCTTTCGAGCAAACGGCTGAAATTATCGAGATGGACGGCAAGCCGGCCCTCAAGATCGATGCGGTCGTTCTGACCAAAAAAGATCTGATCTAAATTGGATGCCGTTTCATATACGGCTTGGTTCGATAAAAAACTCACGCTTGAAAAGCGTGAGTTTTTTTATCGGGTGCCGGAAATCGGGATTCGGAACCAAACAACGGAACTTCGTCGGGAAGGAGTGCGGAAACAGGTAAAAAATGGGAGCAAAGGGAATCGACGAAACGATAAGCCGAAATTACTCCGTTTTACCGACCAACCGCTCGACCCGGTCGAGGATCATCTGCGGTTCTATGCTCCAGATACAGCGGTAATCGCCATATTTACAGGGTTTCTTTCCATATACGGAGCAAGGTCGGCAAGCGAAATCGGTCTGCAAGACACCTTCCTGTCCGAACCCGTAACCCAGAAAGCCGAGCCCGGGATGGGTCGCTCCCCACACCGACACGGTGGGCGTAGCCATGAGCGAAGCCAGATGCATCACCAGCGAATCCATCGACACCACGCAATCCAGGTTGGAAATGAGGTTCATCTCATCCCCCAGCTTTATCTTGCCATACAATGCCGTGACGTTCGGATAGAGCGCCTCCATGCGGCGGGCGAATTCGGCTTCCTCTCCGCCGCCGCTGTGGACGAAAACCCGGTCGAAACGCCCGCTCAACAGACGGACGGCTTCGGCGCTCAACTTTTCGGGATAAGTCTTGCCCGGCTGGGCGGAGAACGGCGCGAAACCGATCCATATACCCTGTTTTTCTCCCATGGGATTGGGTCGGGGGCGTTTCTCGGCCGGCCGGGGATCGGGAAAGTCGAATCCCAAGCGACGGAAGACGTCGCAATAACGGATGACGGTGTGTTTCAAAGGTTTCACACCTTCCGAACCGCGTCCCAGCCGCATGTATTTTTCGATCCGCCCCTTGTGAATTACCGAAACGGGAATCCCCCGCAGGTGGAGTGCCGCACGCACCATCTTCGAACGCAGTACATTGTGCATGTCGGCCACCGCGTCGATCTTCAACTCGGCCGCTTCGCGGGCGAACCGAATGGCGCCCCGGATACCCCGGTGCGTGCGGCGGGTTTCGATATCCAAAAAATCGACATCCACCCCTTCGAAAAAGGGATGGAACAGCGATTTGGTCGCAACGGTCACCTTCACCTCGGGATACGCCTCCTTCAGGGCGCGGAGCGCATGGGGCAACATCGCCACATCGCCCATCGCCGAAGTACGGATCACGAGCAGGTGCCGGGGCAGCTTTTTATTTTTTCGCGGCATAAAGCACGGGATTGAGCGCCGGATCGTTATACATCTTCATCTGTTTGTAGGTCTTCATGTATTTACGTCCGGCTTCAATATCCTCGATCAACTCCTCGATCGCAGTCGAAAGATCAACCTGCTGCGACAGCAGCACATCGAGTTTTTGCTGGCAGGCAGCGCGATGCGCCTCGTCCACATCCTTGCGGAGCACCTCCTGACGCATGTGGTAAATCTTCAGGGCCAGGATCGAGAGGCGGTCGATGGCCCAGGCCGGGGTTTCGGTATTGATACGCGCCCCCGGCTGCACGTCTATATTCTTATACTTATCGAGCAGGTAGGAGTCGATGTACTCCACCATGTCGGTGCGAACCTGGTTCGACTTGTCGATGCGGCGTTTGATCTTCAGCGCCTCGACCGGATCGATCCGGGGATCACGGATAATGTCTTCCAGGTGCCACTGCACCGTATCCACCCAGTTCTTCATATAGAGCAGGTGGTCGATCGTTCCCTCCGCATAGGGATTCGAAAGCTGATGATCCACGTCGTCGTAACGATGGTAATCGTCGATCGCCTGGGCGAATATTTTATTCGCATTTTGAGTAAACATAGTCTATCCTTTTTATTTTGTAATTATCCGAGGAAACGATTATCTTTGCAGAAGATAGGATATATCCAAAGCCGGTTCGAACAAGTTCGGCTTGCCGATCGGCTTTCACTGTCTTTGCATACAAAGATCAAACAAAGGTAATGAATTTTTATCACAAAGCAATATCCCTGGCGGGTTTTGTATTACTGACCGTCCTCCCTGCGCAGGCTCAAGTGCGGCAAACGCGGGAAGAATACATAAACAAGTACAAAAAAATAGCCGTCGCCCACATGGAACGCTACGGGATTCCCGCCAGCATTACCATGGCCCAGGGCATCCTGGAATCCGATTGCGGCAACAGTTGGCTGTCACAGGCTTCGAACAACCATTTCGGAATCAAGTGCAAGCGTAACTGGACGGGCGACGTGGTCTATTACGACGACGATGAAAAGGGCGAATGTTTCCGCAGCTATCCTTCGGTCGAGGCGTCCTATCAGGATCATGCCGAATTTCTCGACAGCCAGCCGCGCTACGACTCGCTCTTTTCCTATGCTCCCAACGATTATAAAAGCTGGGCCCGGGGGCTGAAGGCCGCCGGTTACGCTACGGCTCCGGACTATGCGCAGCGACTCATCCGCATCATCGAAGAGAGTAAACTCTACCTGCTCGACCGCGAGGACGGACTTACCATTTACGGAGCGCAAACCGGACACCTCACCGACGACTGGTTCTCGGGCCAAAGCAACGTCGATCAAGCCGCAGCGATCGCTTCGGGGGCAGTCGATCCCGACGACTACCGCGTGACGGTCAATGCCCATAAGGGTTACAACGTCTATCGTACCAACGGCGTGAACTACATCCTGGCTCACGACGGAGATACCTTCGAGAAAATTTCCCGCGACTTCCGCATTTCGGCCCGCAACCTGCGTAAATTCAACGATGTAAGCAAAAATGCCCAGCCCGTTGCCAACGAAGTGATCTACATCGGCCGCAAGAAGAAGCGCTGGGACGGCAACGTTCTGCTGCACACCGTGCGCGAGGGCGAAACCCTCTGGTCGCTCGGACAGTCCTACGGCATCCGCACCAAATCGCTGGCACGTCTGAACAAACTCAAGGAAGGCGATGCGCTGACTCCCGGTACAACGATCAAGATACGATAATCAATCCTTCGATATAGCATGGAAAGCATACCCCTGCGAAAGAAAATCCTCGAAACCATCGTAAGCAAATCGACGCTCAAACAGAAGGTTTTCGACAACACGTTCGCCACATTCAACGACCTGAAAGAAACCCTGCTGGAGATGGCTTCCGAAATGGACGACCAGTTGGACGGACTCCTCGACCGGCGCGTGCGGCTCGAATACCGTGACCGGGGCAAGTTCGAAGCCCAGATACAGGTGGCCAACGACCTGCTGATCTTCCAGATGCACACCGACGTCTTCGAGTTCGAGCCGAACCACGTCATCTGGCAGAATCCCTACGTGCAGACGGACCGGGACAACTCCTACTGCGGCGTGATCAACATCTACAACTTCCTTTCGGACTCGTTCAAGTTCAACCGCAATGCCGACGAAGGCTATCTCATCGGCCGCATTTTCATCAACCGTGAAAAGTGCTACTTCGTCGAAGGGAAACAGCAGACCTCGATGCGCCCCATGCAGTTTGGCAAAGCGGAGATCGATTCCGAGGCGCTGGTCCGCATTCTCGAATCGGCGATCTATTATGCCCTCAATTTCGACCTGCTGCTGCCCTCCTACGACGACAACAAGCGCGTGACGGTCGATCAGTTCAATACCAAACTCGATAATTCGAAATTCGTAACCGGCAAGCGCCTGGGATACGATTTCGATGTGGACGACATTTAGAATCAGAAACAGATATAGAGAACCATGCTGAAAAAATTACTCCTGCTGATCCTTCTCGGCACTGCTTTCACCGCACAAGCGGAAGCCGCCGCTCCCTCCACTTACCGCGACATCGCCCGGCTCCGTGCGATGAACCAGCGGGCGCAGGGCATCCGTCCCGCAGCCGACGGAAAATCCTATACGACTCTTCGCGGCAACGCCATCGAGCGTCACAGCTACACGAAGGACGCTCCCGGCGAGCTGCTGTTCGAATGGAAGAACGACAAAGAAAACCGCGATATCGCCGACTATCAGTTTTCACCCGACGGAAAACTGCTGCTGCTCTCGATCGGCTCCGAACCGATCTACCGGCACTCCTATACCACCGATTACTACCTGAAAGACGCCGACGGCCTGCGCCCCATTCTGACCGATCTGTCCGACACGCGCGACGCTTCGTTCTCGCCCGACGGACGGACGATCGCCTTCTCGAGCGGCAACAACCTCTACCTCTACGACATCGTCGGGGATTCCGTGCGTCCGATCACGACAGACGGTGCATGGAACCGGATTATCAACGGTACGACCGACTGGGTATATGAAGAGGAGTGCGCCTTCACGAAGGCTTACGCTTTTTCGCCCGACGGACAGAAGATCGCCTACCTGCGTTTCGACGAATCCCGCGTACCCGTTTTCGAGATGATGCGTTACGACGGCAAGCTCTATAACGAAGCCTATTCGTTCAAATACCCCAAAGCGGGCGACGCCAATTCGGTGGTCGATCTCTACGTTTACGACCTTAAAACGGGCGAAACGGAGCGTGTCGATGTCGGTCCCGACCGGGGACAGTACATCCTTCAACCGGAATGGACGCCCGACGGACGGCTCTGTTTCCAGCGGATGAACCGTCGTCAGAACCATTTCGAAGCGGTACTGTGCAATCCGGATGGCACGCAGCAGGTGATCTATGACGAACGCTCGCCCAAATACGTCGATCACCTCAACAAGACTTTTTATTTCCTGGAAGACGGACGCCGTTTCATCGTTCGGGAGGAGACCTCGACGGGTTATATGCACCTCTACCTGTACGGCATCGGCCAAGGTGTGCTTCACCCCATTACGCAGGGTGAGTGGGAAGTTACCGATTTCGTCGGACTGCGCAGCGACAAGGTTTACTACATCTCGACCGAAAGTTCGCCCCTGAAACGCGACCTCTACCGAATCGGACTCGACGGCAAGCACAAGGAGCGCCTCACTCCCGGCGACGGTTACTATTCGATCTATCCCAGCGCCGACCTGTCCTACTACATCTGCGAAGGCGGCGGCAGCTCCGCCCCCGGCCGTACCGACGTTTTCAACGCCGCCGGCAAACGGGTGCGCACGCTCTATGACAACGCACCGCTGAAGGAAGCGCTCGCGGAGGCGGGGCTTCCCGTCCGGGAGTTCTTCACCTTCACCACCGAGCGGGGCGACGAGCTGAACGGTTACATGCTCAAGCCGCTCGACTTCGACCCGGCAAAATGCTACCCCGTGCTGCTGACCCAGTATTCCGGTCCGGGATCGCAGCAGGTTGCCGAAGTGTGGGGTCCCGACTGGGAGGACGCGCTCGTCACGCATGGCTATATCGTCGTGTGCGTCGATCCCCGAGGCACCGGATACCGGGGCGAAGAGTTCAAGAAACTCACTTACGGCGACCTCGGCCGGCTGGAGGTCGAAGACCAGATTTCGACCGCCCGCTACATGGCCCGTCAGAGCTGGGTCGATCCAGCGCGAATCGGCATCTACGGCTGGTCGTACGGAGGTTTCATGGCCCTAGGATGCGCTTTCAGGGGCGAAGGCCTTTTCAAAATGGCGATCGCCGTAGCTCCCGTCACTTCGTGGCGCTACTACGATTCGATCTATACGGAAAATTTCAACGGTCTTCCCGAAGACCATCCGAAGGGATACGACGACAATTCGCCCGTCAATCTCGCGCACCTGTTCCGCGACGACAGCACGCGTCTGCTGATCGTTCATGGTACGGCGGACGACAACGTCCATTTCCAGAACACGATGGAGATGGTCCGTGCATTGAACAAGCTCGGGAAGCAGTACGACATGATGGTCTATCCCGACCAGAACCATTCGATGATGCCCGACGATATGATACACGTCCGCGAGAAAATGCTCCGTTATACGTTGGAAAATTTGTAACCGGCAAAATACCGTGAAAAATCTGCTGCTGCATCCCACACCGATCGGAACGGTCGGAATCGTCGAGAACGGCCGGGCCATCACCGACATTCTCTTCGAAGAACAACTCCCCGGGGATGCCGTCCAACATACGACCCCCTTGCTCGAACAGGCAGCGAAACAGTTGGACGAATATTTCACCGGAAAGCGCACCTCCTTCGATCTGCCGCTCGAACCGGAGGGAACCCCTTATCGGAAGAAAGTTTGGCAGGTCCTCACGGAAATTCCTTATGGACAAACCATGACTTACGGCGAAATCGCCCGTCGGACAGGTAATCCGCAGGCTTCGCGGGCCGTAGGCGGTGCCAACCATCACAATCCGATTCCGATCGTCATTCCCTGCCATCGGGTCATCGGTGCGGGCGGCAAGCTGACCGGTTACGCCGGCGGTCTGCCGCGCAAAGAGTTCCTGCTCGCCCTCGAAAGGAACAGGCTGCCGAAATAAAAAACGAAGGCCGGAGTGAAAACTCCGGCCTTTTTCGCAGGCTCTGCTCCGCATCACGCAGGCTTGAACATATCTTTGCCTACGCCGCAAAGCGGGCAGCTCCAATCGTCGGGCAGATCTTCGAAAGCGGTGCCGGGAGCGATGCCGCTGTCCGGATCACCGACCGCAGGGTCATAGATGTAGTCACAAACTGTGCAACGATACTTTTTCATAGTCCGAAAATATTTAGATTAAGTGAAACTGTATTTTTACAAATATAATACCTCTTCCGGGATTCCTCGTGTTTTTCCCCGAAAATTTACGATAATTCTGTATATACCGGATAAAATCGCTCCGTAGGCATCGAAGCCGGGTACTACGCCGCAGCTGTCGGGCCGAACAATCCTCCGCAGGAGGCAAGACAGCTCCGAAAGGAAGACGACAAAAAACGCCGCCGCAATCTATGTGCGACGGCGTAATATTCGTTCTTTCCACCCGGGCAGAAGAAGCCCGGTTCGAACGGAAGTCTTTATTTGATGCGCTCGTAATATTCGCGGGTACGCGTATCGACGCGGATCTTGTCGCCGGTATTGATGAACAGGGGAACCTTGATCGTCGCACCCGTATTCACCGTTGCGGGTTTGAGCGAGTTGGTCGAGGCGGTATCGCCTTTGATGCCCGGTTCGGTATAGGTCACTTCCATATCGACGATCGGGGGCAGCTCGGCGGAAAGAACGCTCTCCTTCTCGGTGTGGAACATCACCTCGACGATCTGACCGTCGGCCATCAGGTCGTAATTGTCGATCAGGTTCTTGTCGATGTTGATCTCCTCGAAAGTTTCCGTATGCATGAAGTGCGCACCCAGATCGTCTTCGTAGGTGAACTGATAGGGACGGCGCTCCACACGCACCGGCTCGATCTTCGCACCGGCGGAGAAGGTATTCTCCAGCACGCGGCCGTTTTCCAGGTTTTTGAGTTTGGTACGCACGAAAGCGGGGCCCTTGCCCGGTTTCACGTGCTGAAAATCTACGATCTGGAAGGTCTTGCCGTCCAATTCGATGCACATGCCGATCTTGATGTCTGCTGTAGTTGCCATAGGAATATTTTTATTTACGATTTTTCGCGGAGGCAAAGTTACGAAAAATCTGCGTAAATCGGGCAACGTCGGCTTATTTTTCCGAATCCGAATCGTTTCGTCCCGCCGATCGTCCCTCGCCGGTCCATCGGTAGCGCGGTCCGGAAATACCTAAAAGAGCCGTGACCCGCTCGGCCACCGACCGGCACAACTCCTCTACGGACGAGGGGCGGGCGTAAAATCCGGGGGAAGCGGGCAACACGACGGCGCCGGCTTCGGTAAGAGCGGTCATGTTGCGCAGGTGAATCAGCGAGAGGGGCGTTTCTCGCACGACCAGCACCAGGCGGCGGCGCTCCTTGAGCATCACGTCCGCAGCCCGTTCGATCAAGCTTTGCGAAACGCCGCAGGCGATGCGTCCCAGGGTTCCGACCGAACAAGGAACGACCGCCATCGCGTCGTAATCGGCCGAACCGCTGGCCGGAGGAGCGAACAAATCGTCGTTGTCGAAAATGCGGATGCGAGGATCTTCTGGCATAGTAACTCCTTCGAAATCAGCCACTTCACTGGCATGAGTGCTGTAAACGAGCGCGATTTCGGAAACCTCTTCGGCCCGGAGCAGTTGCTCGAGGCAAAGGCGGGCATACAGAGCGCCGCTGGCGGCTGTGACGGCGACGACGATTTTCATAGAGTTACAATTCGATGGTTTTGCATTTGAGCCCCAACTTCCGGATCTTGTCCAACGTGCGGGGCAAGGCATAACGCATGTTCCGGAACGATTTTTCGCTGTCGTGGAAAACCACGATAGCTCCCGGTTCGAGGTGTTTGGTTACGTTCTTCAGGCATTTGCGGGGCGAGAGCGACCGGCTGTAATCGCGCGAAAGCACGTCCCACATCACCAGCTTGTAGCGCTGCGACAACGCCCGGGCCTGCGCCGGCGTGATCCGGGCGTAGGGTGGTCGGAACAGTTCGCTGTGAATCAAATCGTTGGCGAAATCGACATCCTCGATGTAGCGTTCCAGGCTCATCCCCCAGCCTTTCTGGTGGGAGTAGGTATGGTTACCGACCTTGTGGCCCGCGTCCACGATGCGGCGGAAAAGATCGGGATAAGCCTCCACGTTTTTGCCCAGAACGAAAAACGTCGCCTTGGCGTCGTACTTCTCCAGCATCGCCAGAATCCACTCCGTGATGCCCGGTGTGGGGCCGTCGTCGAAGGTCAGGAAAACCCCCTCCGGGTCGTCGATCTCCCAGATCAGCGACGGGAACAGGTGACGGATTATTTTGGGCGGCTTGAGTTTCATGACGAGAAAAAATACTCCGGCGGAGTACGGCATCGACAAAGATAGTACAAAATCGCCGATTTTCAACAGACGATCTTCCGGTGCGTTCGCTTTATAGGCAAAATGAAAAATATGAATTCCTCCTTTGCGGAATATGCCGCTGATTCTCGAAACCCCCGACGAATTGCGTTGGGCGGAGGAGATCGCGGAATTAAAACGGTTTTGGGAAGAATAGTCGAACGGTTGCGATTCGCTTCCCGTCGAAACGGCTGTTTCGGCGGGAACTTTCGTGCGAAAATATTTGCAGGATTTGATCGAGTTATCTATCTTTGAGAAAAATACGCTACTGTAGTTTGTCTGCAAAAACGTTATGCCTATGAAGAAATCGTACTTTTTGTTGCTTGCAGTCCTGTTGTGGGGTTGCTCGACGTTCGAAGAGGAGGTTCTTCCGGCCCCGGGGGATTCTCCGCGTCAGTTGTCGGTTTCGGCGGTGGAAGAGCCTGGTCCCGATCCGGGTTCGTTGGAGATCATGCAGCGTGCGGTGGACAGCGTTGCTGCCCATAGCGGGCAGCGCAGCCGTTCTGCCTCGGTATCGGGTGCTCAGATCGAACCTACCCACCGTTACGTACGTTTCTCTCCGGCCACGAAAGCGCAGTTCGACGCTTTGTTCGATCAGGATGAATTTACCTGTTATAACTTTCCGTTGGATGAGGTTTCTCCGGTAAGTGCGGATGAGGGCTTCCGGATGTCCGGACCTTCGGATACTCCGGAACAGCTCTACGCGGTACTTCGTACGACGGTCGTCTTGCCCGATACGATTGCGAGCGAGGTTTTGAAAGAGTTGTACGACCCGTCGGTTACGGAGCGGGGCGTTGCGGATCCAGTGTGGGCGGATCGGGTCTGGGCCGAGGCTCGTGCTTTGATCGACGACGGGCGCCATCCGGGGAAAATAATTCCTTACATTCCTTCCGGAGAGATTAAGGTTTGGGACAATATTGCCGGAGATTACATTCCGATCGAGGGTGTTATGGTTACTATCATGCCTCCTGATAACTTGTTGAGGGTCTTGACAACGAGGACAGATAAGGATGGTAAATTCAGAATGTCGGGGTCGGTTCAGGAGCCAGTTAATTATGCGCTTTCGTGGAATACGGTGTATTGGACGATCAAGAGCAGCGCCGTGAGTTCGGCGAACTTGCGGGGTCCCAGCGTGCAGGGCGCCTGGAATGTGAAGATTTCCGGAGATGATGTTATTAGTGGTCCTGCGACGGTTTTTCGGGCCGCTTACCGATACTGGCACAAGATGCCGGCATTGGGATTGACCGCACCCAATTTGGGTAGGAAAGTGAGAATTACATGCCATAATTCGGTAGGTTTCACATATTATTGGAATGGAAAAGAGTTAAGTGCTTCCGGCCTATTTCATCCTGTCGTAAATAGTGATGCTGATCCTGATATAGAAGTGGCCTGTAAGAGAAATGCCAGCTATGTTTTCGGAACTGTAGCTCATGAGATTGGGCATGCGGCCCATTATGCTTTCAATCCGAAATTTAATGGAAAGACGAATGCCTTGATTAAGGAGAGTTGGGCACAATTTACCCGCTACATTTTAACGGAAACGGAATACAAGGATTTGGGCCTATATGGTAAATTGCATAAAAGTCGATTATTTAATCCGAATCAGCATTTGGTGGCATTTCAGGTTCCGGATTATTATAATCAGCAAATGTGGTACTTGGGATTAGGGGCTGAAAGAGATGAGACTGTGCGATTGTACACTCCCATGTTTGTAGATTTATACGATACATTCAATCAAAATAAATGGTATGGATATTGGTCTCCCGGCAGAACAAAAGATGATTTGGACAGGACCCCGGATGATGATATTTGCATGCTGACTATTCGGGAAATCCAAGAGATTGCTTTTGGATCGAAAAACAAATCGGAGGCTATCGGATGGATTCGGCAGTACGCCGCCCGATACGGTTTTACTTCGGAGGAAATCGATCGGTACTGGGCGGTTTACTCTTTAATCGAGGATGAAGATTATGATCGGTATAAATAGTATGAATAATTATTGAAAAAACATTGGATTATGAAAAATTTGATATGGATATTGGCGGCGATTATGCTTGCAGGCTGTGGTGACAACGAAGAGGGTCAGGATATGGGGCTGCATGGCGATCCTCCCGGATATAGCCTTTTTATTTGGTCGAATGAGAGTGATCACCGGATAACGATGACGGTAACCGATCGATTCGAGAAGAAAGAGATCCTTCCCGGAGAAAGCCTGTTGCAGGAGGAGGTCGGTTTCGTTACCCCTCCGAGCCTTGAAGGATATATGATAGACGGTGTTTCGATTGTGTTCGACGATGGCCCGTACGGGGGTGTATTTTTCAGGACAGATAAGGTTACGGCGTTTAATCCCTGTCTTGAATGTAATTATACGGTGGAACGGTCGAATATCGATGGTTATATTGGATTTTGCAGGTGGACCTATACCTTCACCAACGCCGACTACGATGCGGCCGTGGCTCGCGGGCCGATGAAGGAGCAGTAACCATACGGGAGCGACTTGTTTGCAGGCACGAAACCCGGCCGGGGAATATTTCCCGGCCGGGTTTTTGCAGGAAACTCTGCCGAAGCCGTTTGCATTCTCGAAAAATATCCCTACATTTGTAGTAAACAGATTAACCGGACCGGACTATGAAAAAATTATCGTATCTGCTGACATTGCTGCTACTCGTTACCCTCATGACGGGCTGCAAAGCGTTCCATACTCTGATGGATTCGAAACTCAAAGCCGCTCAGGGGGCACCGTACGAATTGATTGTCGTGTGCAACCAACAGTTGTGGGAGAGCGAGTTGGGTGATACGCTGCGTTCGGTGCTGTTGGCTCCGATTCCCTATCTGAACGAACGGGAACCTCTGTTCAACGTGATGCAGTTTCCGGAATCGGGATTCAAAGGTACGGTCGTCGATTACCGCAATATCCTCAAAGTGCTCGTCGATCCCTCCCTTGCGGCGGCTTCGGCCGGTGTGCAATACGATGTTACGGCTTCTCCGCAGGTCGTGGTGACGCTTCAGGGACCGACCCGGGAGGCACTTACGCAATATGTCGCGGAGCATCGTGCGGAGTTGGTGCAAACCTTCGAAGGGGCCGAGCGCGACCGCTCGATCGCTTTCGCCAACAAGTTCAATCAGACGGAATCCGGCAAGCTCGTTCGAGAAAAGTTCGGCGTGGAGATGAAGATTCCCAAAGGCTACATCCTGGCCCAACAAAGCGATGATTTCCTCTGGTTCCGGTACGAATTCCCGGCTGCGAGCCAGGGCTTCATGCTCTATTCCTATCCTTACGAAGGGAAGCAGTCCCTTTCGGAGGAGGCGTTGCTGGCTGCCCGCAACCGTTTCGCCGCTCGCATTCCGGGGCCGAGCGACGGCTCCTATATGACCACATCGAAAGTCTTTACGCCCCGGTATCGGTTTTTCCGGCTCGAAGGCAGAGCCTGGGTCGAAATGCGCGGATTCTGGGATGTCGAAGGGGATTTCATGGGAGGTCCGTTCGTAAGCTATACGACCGTCGATACGGCGACCGACCGGGTTTTCACGCTGGATTGTTATGTTTATTCTCCGAAACTTCCCAAACGCAATTATATGCGCGAAGTGGAACACTTGCTTCATCTGGTGAAATTCCCCGCAGCGACCGGTTCCGCATCTGCGACTGTCACCGCTGGCAGGCGGGAGGCGGCAAAATCAGATGCTCCGGCATCCCGGGACGCAAATCCGAAACCCGAAGCAATCTCGTCGGAATCCTGATAATCCGCCGCCCCGGTGTTGCAATTCCTGACATATCTGTTCATCGCCATCTATACGGCGACGGTTATCGGCATCATCCTGGTTGTCATTTTGGGCAACCGCAACCCGCTCAAGACGATCCCGTGGGTCGTCGTGCTGATTTTCGCTCCGGTCGTGGGATTGGTTTTCTATTTCTTCTTCGGGCAGGATCTGCGGCGCAAGCGGATTATTTCGCGCCGTACCTACAAGCGGCTCATGGTCTATGCTCTTCCGGCCCATGTGCGTCGAAGCGATGCCCCCGTTCCGGCCGCATGTCAATCCCTGTCCACTCTGCTTACCAATACTTCGCAGGCGGTTTCCTTTTACGGCAGCCGCCTGACCCATTACGGCGACGGGGCTTCCAAGATGACCGCCCTGCTCGAAGAGATCGAAAAGGCCCGCGACCATATTCACATTCTCTATTATATTTTTTGTGACGATGAAACGGGTGCCCGTCTTCAGCAGGCGCTGATCCGCAAGGCAAAGGAGGGTGTCAAAGTCCGCGTACTCTATGACGACGTAGGCTGCAACGGGGTCAAGAAAGAATTTTTCCAGCAGATGCGCGATGCGGGTGCGGAGGTTCATGCCCTGCTGCATGTACGCTTTCCGATGCTGACCGACCGGGTCAATTACCGCAACCACCGCAAGATCGTGGTCATCGACGGCCGGGTAGGTTTTTTCGGCGGTATGAATATCGCCGACCGCTATGTGAAAGGACCGGGTTGGGGGGTATGGCGGGACAGCCACTTCAAGGTAGAAGGAAAGGGGGTGTATGGCCTGCAATCCGCATTTCTGGTGGATTGGTCGACCGTCGAACGCGTACACCTGGATACCTCGAAGTTTTTTCCCGAAGCCGACAACTATACCTCATCGACCATGCAATTCGCTACCAGCGGTCCGTTGGGGCCCTGGCGAACGTTGTTGCAGGGTATTATGACGGCTATCGCCGGTGCGCGACGGAGTATCTGCATCCAGACGCCCTATTTCCTGCCGACCGAGGGCCTGAACTCCCTGTTGCAAACGGCGGCATTGGGCGGTATTGACGTACAATTGATGCTGCCCGAGCGTTCCGATTCCCGGATTATCGATAAAGCCGTGCATTCGTTCATCGACGATATGCTCCGGGCCGGGGTGAAGGTTTACTTTTATACCAAAGGCTTCCTGCATGCCAAAATGCTTATCGTCGATGATCTGCTGACGGTTGTGGGTTCTGCGAACATGGATTTCCGCAGTTTCGAGCACAACTTCGAAATCAACGCGTTCGTTTACGGACAGGATTTCAATACGGCAATGCGTCGTGTTTTCGACGAAGACCTGCGCTCGTGCCGGCGGCTTATTCCTTCGGAATGGTTGCGGCGACCTCTTCCGCAGCGATTGAGCGAGTCGTTCATGCGGCTCTTTTCCCCGCTGTTGTAAGGCCGGAGGAGGCGATGACGGCGATCGGGGTTTCCGTTGTTGTCCGATTCGCAAAAAACATAGCCACACCACGGAAAGCCCGGAGCCTGTAAAAAATATTTGGAGAATCCGATTTAACTTTCTATCTTTGTAAAACAAACGTATCAGGGTTCTGACCTTCACGGGTCGGGATTCTTATTTTTTTGATAAAACCATGGCAAAAGAGATTATTTATCTGACGGCAGAGGGTTACAAGAAGCTCAAGGACGAACTCGACCATATGCGCTCGGTGGAGCGTCCGGCTATATCGGCGGCCATTGCCGAAGCACGCGACAAGGGAGACCTGTCGGAAAACGCCGAATACGACGCGGCCCGGGAAGCACAGGGACTGCTCGAAATGCGTATCGCCAAAATGGAAGATACCATTGCCAATGCGCGTATCATCGACGAATCGAAAGTCGATAAGAGCAAGGTGCAGATCTTGAGTCGGGTAACTCTTCTGAACCACAATACCGGCAAGGAGGTGATCTATACTATCGTCGCCGAGCACGAAGCCAACCTGCGCGAAGGCAAGCTGGCCATCGGCACTCCCATTGCCAAAGCCCTGCTGGGACATAAGAAAGGGGACCGGGTGGACGTGACCGTGCCTGCCGGGACGATCCATTTCGAAATTCTGGATATCAACATCTGAAATAGGGAGATCGGGGTGAGGCAATCTTTTTAGGATGTAGAAACTGTTGTTGATTATTTTTTGGTAAGGAATGCTTTCGGGCGTTCCTTTTTTGTTCGTATTTGTATGATTCCGGTGCTTTGTCAGTCGATACCGGCGATTGCTGCTATGTACGGCGGATTGCATGCAAGGGGAGTTCGGTGCCATGATCGCGCAATAAACGGAACGTCCGACCTTAAGGTCGGACGTTCTCTGTTTTCTCGTTTTGGAGGAGCTATTTTAACGATGTGCGAATTTTGCCTGTCGCATATCCATAAGATTGATATTTGACAGGCCACCACCGATGAGTTCTCCGGCGGGGCTTGCACCCTCTTTGGTCAGATTTACCATTTGGCGGATAACGGGTCCATAGTTGCCTTCTGCATCCGCTGCTACGCCACAGATGGTGTTTTCATCCCAATAGACTGCCAGCAACTGATCTACCGCATCCTTAAATTCAGGTATTCCGTAAGTAACCAGATTGTTGATTATGCTGCGGTCCGAATATTCGTCCGGATTACTCAAATCGCCCATGAAACATCCTGTCCACCAATGAGCTGCCTTGTCGTTGTGGGATACTTTCAACAACAGAACGGCATATTCTTCGAAGCCTGCGAAGTTGATGGGATCCAATTGGGCGAGTTCTGCGCCATCATACCATGCGTAGCTGTCGATGCTTACTTCGGCAAGCGCAGCGGTATTCTCTTCTACCGTATATGTTTCACTGATGATGAAGGGAGCGACAGGGACTCCTTTTTGATCGATGGCAACGGCCCACATTCGCAATTGATCGCCTGTCTGAAGATTCCGTTCAAATTCTACAGGACCTGTGGCCGCGAGCATGGAAACCGCCTCGGCATGCAGGCCGGTGGTGCCCATATAGTCTTTGATTTTGGATTCAAGCACTTTTTTCATACCCTCCTCGATATTTTCGCCGAAGGCCTGATAATCCTCTTCCGAGATAAGATCGAATATGTAAACGACATCGTCTGCTGACGGAACGGTGGAGAACTTGGAGGCGACAACCGAACTTAAAGTGCATTCGAATTGAACGTCGAACGTTTGGGGATCCCCTCCTTCAAGAGTCTTGAATGTTTCGGTTTTGATCGGTGTGGTCGGGAATCCCTGTTCGCATCCGAAAACCGCAATTTGATATTCCCAGCCCGGGTTGAGTTCTTTTGCTTCATACGTGAAAGGTCCCTCGTGGAGATACATGTCGAGCATACCCCAGCCGAAATAACGATCGATCAGATATTTTTGATAATCCGTACCCGTCGGCACCTGGGACTGGATGTCAGCCGACAGAACATCCAGGAAGTAAACATCGCTGTTCGACGGTGTAACGGTAATCGATGCTCCTGTCTGTGTGATTGCTGTCGTTGCGATTTCGAATGTATTGGTGGATTCGGGTGCAGTCTGCGCTGTAAAAGCTTCTGCGGTAGGCTTCGTCGTCGTGTGTCCGTCGGCATCGATACCTACTGCGACGGCCCAATACTTGGCTCCCGGTTCGAGTCCTCTGGCCGTATATGCATCGTTGCCGTAAGAAGTAATGGCTTTGACCGCCTCCTCGCGGGTCATCTCCTGCTGCTCCATCATCACTACCTCGATGAAATATTGTAGGTAATCGTCAAAACCGTGTTTTTGGGATTCCAGCCAATCGGCGTCGGTGACGATATCACTGAAATAACTTTTTGTTTCGTTGCTCGGAGAAACCGTGATTTCAGCTGTCGTCGGAGTAATGTTACTTACTGATACCTTGAATGTCAGTTGATTAGGATCAGTTTGGGGGGGGTACGTCGGTTTTGTCGTCACTGCATGCTCCGGCGAACACCGCCAAAATAAGAAAAGGAATTAAAATTTTTTTCATAATCTTATTATTTTTTAGTGATTAATTCACTACTAAAATAAATAAAAGTAGTGAGAAAACAAAAAACGGATGATTTTTTAGGATGTTAAATTTAAGTTTTTTAAAATTGGATTGATGTCTTATGAAGAGGTAACTTTGTATTCGTATTCTCGGAACTGCCGGAAGTAAAGAAACCGGTCATAGTAACTTGGGGTATGATGCTGTTGTGATATTATATTGACCATTCGAATAAATTCGGAGCCTGTGTCCGTTTATACCCGAGGAAAAGGGTATGTTTGGGATTCGAGATATTGATATTTGATTCCCTGCAGAAGCATCCCAATATATAGGTATTTGGGAGAGTGCACCTTGCCGGGTAACCTTTTTTCATTATTTTTGCACCTGAAATGAGCGGACAAAAACTCATACGGGTATTCAATGCGGGGGCGCTGCTGCTGATCCTGCTCGCGGCCTATGCGGGCAAAAGTCTGCATACCCATCCCGATGAGTACTACCGTTACCTCACGGAGAGCGACACAAATACCACGTCGTCGGCTCTTGCGGACGATTGTGCGATTTGCCATTTCCACTTCTTCTCATACACTCATTCCACCGATTGGGTACTCGACAGTGAGTTCCGGCTGCTCGAAACCTTTTTCCGCCCGGAAAGCTACACCCCTTCAATCATCGCAGTACCGGGTACGCAACTCCGCGCACCGCCTGCAATCGGGTAAATAAACCCGTTCCGGGGCCACCAGCCTCCGGGAGCATTCGACCGCATGCACCGACCGGTGCGGCAAAACAATCGTTTTCACAGGGTATTCTCTCTCATCGGCCGCATTGCTGCGGCTGCAGCCCCTGCCCGGCGAAAACAGTTCTATTTATCCACAATTACGCGATTATATGCTTTAGCGTACCTTTTAAGGAAGCATAACGCCCGAGTCCACTCCGAGGAGGAATCCAGGAGGGACAGCATTACAGCCGCAGCCTCCGGCCGCGAATAAGCGCCTTCCGGACTCGATTCCGCGACCGTCGGATAATGGTACATTGAAAGAAACAATCGCTTCAAATTATTACAACATGAAAAAATTGATCGTCCTGGCCTTAATATGCCTGATCCCCCATGCACTTCTCGCAGACGAAACGACCCCGACTCCTAAAAGCGACGCTCATCTCTACGGCCATGTCATCGACAGCAAAACAGGCGAACACCTGCCCTATGCCACCGTTACCATTCCCGGCACGACCATCGGCACCATGACCGATGCGAGCGGGCACTATTTCCTGAAGAATCTGCCGACAGGCACTATCACCGTCGAGGCCCGCATGATGAGTTACGATCCCGTGCGCCACGAAGTAACGCTAAAAAAAGGACAGTCCCTCGAACTCAACTTCGAAATCACGGAAAACGGAATTACCATGGACGACGTAGTCGTCTCGGCCAGCCGCAGCGAAACCACGCGTCGCAAGGCCCCGGCCCTGGTGAACGTCCTCGACCGCAAGATTTTCGACAACACCAACTCGGCTTGTCTGGCTCAGGGGCTTAGTTTCCAGCCCGGCGTACGCGTTGAGGACGACTGTCAGAACTGCGGTTTTACGCAGGTGCGTATCAACGGACTCGACGGACACTATTCGCAGATTCTCGTCGATTCGCATCCCGTCTTCTCGGCACTCTCGGGCGTTTATGGACTGGAGCAGATTCCGGCCAGCATGATCGACCGCGTCGAAGTGATGCGCGGAGGCGGCTCGGCACTCTTCGGCTCCTCGGCCATCGGCGGTACGATCAACATCATCACCAAGGACCCCGACCGCAACAGCGCCGAAGTCGGTCACACGATCACGGCGATCGGCAACAGCAGCAGTTACGACAACGTCACCTCGGCCAATGCCTCGCTCGTCACCGACAGCCGTAAGGCGGGACTTTATGTCTATGGACAGAACCGCCACCGCTCGGGGTACGACCACGACGGGGACGGCTTCACCGAAATTCCGCAACTGCAATCCCAATCCCTCGGACTGCGCTCGTTCTTCAAGACCAGCGCTTATTCGCGTATTACGCTCCAGTACAATACCGTCATGGAGTACCGCCGGGGCGGCGACCTGCTGAAGCAGCCGCCCCACGAAGCCTTCGTCGCCGAGCAGACCGACCATGCCATCGACGGCGGAAGCCTTTCGTTCGACCTCTCGTCCGCCGACTTCTCCAACCGTGTGAATGTCTATGCTTCGTTCCAGCACATCGCCCGCAAGAGCTACTACGGCTCCAAGCAGGATCCCGACGCTTACGGTCGCACGCACGACCTCACCGTGGCGACCGGCGCCCAGTACATCCATTCGTTCGACCGGTTGTGGTTCCTTCCCGCCGACCTGACCCTGGGCGTGGAATATAACTACAACGATCTGGACGACGAATCGATCGGCTACGATTATCGAACGAAGCAAAAGGTGCACATCATCGGCGCCTACCTGCAAAACGAGTGGAAAAACGAGCATTGGTCGCTGCTTATCGGCGGCCGTCTGGATAAGCACAGCCTCGTCGATCACGTAATCTTCAGTCCGCGTGCCAACCTGCGCTACAATCCCGGAGAGGGGGCGAGCCTGCGCCTGAGCTATTCGAGCGGCTTCCGTGCTCCGCAGGCCTTCGACGAGGATATGCACATCGCCATCGTGGGCGGCGAGCGGGTACGCATTCGCCTGGCGGACGATCTGCGCGAGGAGCGATCGCACAGCCTCAGCCTCTCGGCAGATCTTTATCACCGTTTCGGAAAAGTCCAGACCAACTTGCTCGTCGAAGGTTTTTACAC
>ENA-OPVL01000102-OPVL01000102.1-human-gut-metagenome-genome-assembly--contig:-NODE-102-length-52911-cov-2.818980_pt1 | contig 52911 bp, 53 predicted proteins | sample MGYA00241496_ERZ501984 | MGnify/ENA primary metagenome ERZ501984 (study PRJEB25962, sample SAMEA2042986) | human gut metagenome | biome: human gut; feature: human-associated habitat; material: faeces... | reverse complement strand
GACGGAAGTTTTACGATAACTTAATTCTTCCAGGTACTAAAATATACGAGGAAGCCTATGCTTTTGTTGGAATGTTTTACGATAACTTAATTCTTCCAGGTACTAAAATATACACTGTTGATAATGAGGTATTACAATGGTTTTACGATAACTTAATTCTTCCAGGTACTAAAATACCCAATATATTCCGCAGGCTTTCGCCACAGTTTTACGATAACTTAATTCTTCCAGGTACTAAAATTAGATTGTATAATCTTTTTCCCGTTTCATAGTTTTACGATAACTTAATTCTTCCAGGTACTAAAATATCAAAACTATACAACTCACCAGTAGTATATTGATATTTTACCACGCATAGACCATACCCAATCGAGTTGATTATACCACATTAATTGTTATTAATAAAGTTTAACTCTATACTGTTTGTTTTAAACCTTCTATTACTATTTATAAGTAACGTTTTATTAATCATGGTCAATATAATTTCTGATGACAATTCTATCGAACTATTTTCCTTCCCTATTTTCTGAATACACATTTTAATATTACTTAATATCCAATCCTCAGTTACGTTAACGTTTATAGGATAATTATTTTCAATAAATTCTACAATTTTATCATATTCCGGTAAAATAATCTCTTGATCATTTATTATCGTTATTGAATTAATATTATTTTTGTTTACCACACAATAGCCATCAATACTGATTCCGAAAACGAAACCAATGTTATGAGTAGCATACATTTTCTCTGCTTCTAAATAAATTTTTTTATATTCCCCATCATATAATAAGTGATCAATATTATTCATTATCACCAATGCCTGTCCACCAGAATTCATCTCTATGCCTTTTACCAACTTTAAATAATTAAGTACCAATTCATAATTTGACAGATAATGTATATCCTTTCCATCCTTATATGTTATAATGCTTTGTTGAATAATTTCTAAAAGTTTACTGTTTTCAAAATCTAATTTTATATTTTGAAATTCATTAAAAGCTGTGGCATTAAGAATTTCATAGATTTTAATCAATATATCCTTCACCTGTTCTAATTCAATAGACACATCAAAATTAATAGATATTTTATCCAAAACATATTTCATCATCAATGTATTCTTACCTAGTTTCAATTCTGAAATCATCTGTTCCCTGGATTGAACCAAATAGACATTGTAATAATTTCTTCCAACAACCTCATTCTCCAAAAATATATCACTTGCTATTTCGTCATATTCCATATATTTTGATTTTGAAAAATATTTACATAACATATTAATGATATTGTTCTTTTTAATAATGTTTTCACCACACCATTGATTCACTCCCTCAAGTGCTACTTCATATTCACGTAAATTATTTTTTGAAATAAAATCATATTATAGTTAACCTCTCACTCCCAACTCTTTCTTCGTTAAGCCTCTTACTTCCAACGATAATTTTCATATCATCATACTGTTTCTCCGTAATTGTGATTAAACGTATATTCCCCTTTAACGGTGCAAATTTTCTGATTCTGCTTTCAAGCCTGATTCCATACTCTCTACTCGGACATGTTCTTATATAAACCGAATATTGCATCATAGTAAATCCTTCTTTTATCAGATTTTTCCTAAATTCTCTATATTCCTTTTTTTCTTCTGGTAAATCTACAGGTAAGTCAAACATACATAACATTCTCATAATTTTATACTCCATTAATTTTCTTCTCCCTCATATCCCTCAATCCTTGGCAAATCGATACTATCTCTATTTCCTGCTAGTAATGCCGCATATTGTGAAACATATTCTTCAACCATATTGGAAACATACATTTTTTTATTTCTATACATAATTTTATGATTAAGAAAATTAATTAGTTTTCTTCTATGTACAATGGTAAAATATTCTTCTCCATCCAAAAGCAAATAAACATAATAATCAATCATCGGTCTGATAGGTTCCATCAAATCATCTATTAGGTTAAACCTATTATATTCATTCCTATGATGAATACCTAACTGTGAATTTAATCCATATCCAACACATACTCTTGCAATATATGAACGTATAATCGTATATCCATAATCCAAACCCGAATTTAACAATATGTCATCATTACCTCTTGAAAAACTTGTATCCATTAACTCATTGAAATAGATTTTTGCAGCATGTGCCTCTCTATTTGTTTTATCTCCAGTCTGAGTTTCAAATGCCATTTTCACTATATTGTTATAAACTTCATTATCTTTATTTATTTTTTTAATTACTCCTGCCTGATTTAATATTTTTCTTATTACAATTTCTTTCCATATTTCATCATAAAAATCAGGTGATATACTAATTTGATTTTCCAGATGTTTAAACATTCTACTATGATTATCATACGAACTGTACAAACCTATCGGTAGATGTTTCTCATCGCATAAAATCAATGCAACATTATTTTTAGCCAATGTACATAACAATCTCGTAGACAATGTAATTCTCAGGTTATCCAAAACAATAACAGATATATCACTTATCGGTATCCAAATTTCTCCATCTGGTGTATTCATTACCAAGTTATCTAATTTAATTTTAACATCTGTTTCATTTTCTATTAATAATAGTCTGAATGCCATATTAATCTCCTTTTATATACGAAAAAAGAGCACCCGTCGGTGCTCTTTGAATTCGGCATAAAGCCTTGTTTTAGTAGATCTGAAAAAATTAAGTTATCGTAAAAATTTTTACATCTCTATATTTTATTATAATATAAATGTATTTAAATGTCAACAATAAGACTAAATTTTTCCTTTTCAACCATATATGTATTTCCAAGAGCATCTGTAACCAATTTCCCTATATACTTTGTTTTTGACAATCCAACTAGGTTTTGAGAATTTTTTATGTTTCCTTTTTTATCCTTCTTTTGAAAGAATGGTTTATGTATTGGTTTTGTTTCAATGTAATTATTTGCATATTCCATCGTTCTGGATAAAAATCGTTCCACAAACATTTCTCCGTTTTTTTCATACTTTATTATGTCATTTTTATATAATGAAAATAAATATTTAACTCCCACTTTTTCTAAATCATTTATCGTGTTTTCATGACTTATTACTCCTGCATCACGCAATAATCCATTATATGCATCCTCATCTATCACATAATTATTGCCTTCACATTTTATATGATTATATTTAATGCCAATTAAATAATATTTTTTTAGTCTTTCATTAAAAAACACGTCTGTTCTGTAAGGATTTAAACTCCCCAAAATCACCTTTTTACTCCCTTTTTCATATCCATATTTATGCGATATGTCGATACAGCTTCCGGCTTCCTCCTTATAATATTTTACCTTTTCAATTTTGGGTCCATTATGTTTTTTAGCATATTTTCTAAAATAATCCCCCGTTTCTTTCATATATGCAACAAACGGATTTTTTTCGTCTGAATACTCATCAATTATTTTAATCATATCTCTATATGTTTTAGAATCATAATTGTACATTAAAATCTTCGATTCCTTACCACCCTTTATCATCTTTAACAGACTGGCACACTCTTTGTTGTCGTATATATTATATGAAGATATTTTATATATTTTTCCATCTTTAATTCTGGTTCCATATATCGTCTGATTACAAAGCCCCCTATTAACTTTTTTGTCCACTCTATGGTGGTATTTTACATTTTTTTCTGCTTCTATAATTTTTTCTCTTATCTTACTCCATTTTGCCTCGTACATTACTTGATCATAATCTTTTCCCCATATGCATTGTTGCCATCTTTCTTCATCAATTATTTCCCCTGTTTCAAAGTCAACACACGCTTCTTGAATTTTTCTGTATGCTTCATAACCTCTCTGTGAATAAACAATCAGCATTGCATCTACTGCATGATGTGAATACGATTCATCCCTATCTTTATTTATTCTTAAATTAACACGCATTTGATGTGTAAAACTTCCCCTTATAACTTTAACTTTTGTGGGGCATCCATCTTTTTCATTAAAAAAAGACTGTAGCATATTTAAAACAACCCTTGAAGCATACCTCGTATCATTAAGATTTCTGGTAATGAAGCCCTTTAAAACATCAATTTTATTAATATCCTCCATAAACAACATATTATTTACTTTTTTATCAGATATATTTCCCTTATTTTTCAATCCCAACACATAACTCTTATACTGATCGTAATTCCAGTTTTTATCGCCTTTAGATAAATACATATATGGAGTATTATTCCCCTTTTTCTGATTTTCACTCCGATATACTAGAACCTTATTGTTTCTGCTATCATCAAATGAGATTGATTTCGGAATTATATGATCAATCTCAAATAATTGAGGATCTTCTAATAGCCCATAAATTGAAATCATTTTTCCTGAATAAGGGCATCTTCCCTCTTGCTCATTCCAAAGTTTTAGTTTTAATGCAAGTTTTTCCTGTTTTCTGTAATCATCTCTATTGATTTCAATATCGTATTCATCCTTTATTCTTTTTAATATGCCTTCATATTCTTTCTCGTTTTTACTTTGTTCTTTTTTAATTCGCTCCTTCTCCTCTGTCGAATTTTTATCTCTAGGCATTTCGATTATTATGTTGTCCGGATATCCGTATTTTCTTATAGTTTCATTAATCATTTTTATTGTAGTTCTCACCGAACGTACTACTACCGGGTTATATATATCTTTAATAATTTCCTCAACAGGTATATATTTAGAATTTTTAAACTTTACACTCTTAAACTTAAATACCCCCATTTCAGTCAGAAGTTGCATTTGTTCTTTTGGCTGTGCATACATTTGTGGAATTAATTCATTCATTATTTTCAAAGATAGTGACTGCCACTTAGAGAACAGAGAACTATTTTTCTTTCTAATGTCTATTAACGTTTCTATTTCACTGTATGTAAAACTATTCTTTGCTTCATGTAATGCACCCTTAATCCCCTCTGTTTCTGTATTTAATGTTAAAATATTTCCTATTTCGTCAAGCTTTTCTCTGCTAAAATCAGCTATATCTATACCGTTCTTTTCAAATTCTTTTTTCATTTTTCTATATACTTCAAAAGTATGATAAATCTCTTTATCTGCTTTATCTTTTCTTGCTCCCCCAAATTGTTCAATGTCTTCTCCCAACACTTTCTTAATTATTGAACGCATATTAACAGCATTTGAACTTTTAATTTTTTCCACAATTTTTTTCTTTTCATTTTCTGTAAGTTTTCTATTATTTACTGTCAAGTTATTAAGATCATTTAACACGTTGAATTCCTGTGCTGTATATGAAGCACCGGCTGCCCTAAATTCATCCTTATAAACACTACATTTTCCAATTAATTTTTCAAAGATATTTTTGTCTGTTATATAATGTCCTTCTTCATCTTTATTCGTTGTGTAAACACCATAATCTGTCCTTGATTTTTCATTTCCAGGTCCTATATAATATTCTCTTTTTCTTTCAAATATTTTCATATATCCTTGAATAAATTCTTCTGGTAATTTTTGATTTCTAAATAAAATTTCTAATTCTTTTTTATATGCAGATATAGTGAAAACATTACTATGATACTCATCTTCATCTTCTTTTTTTACAATACAATCCCCTCTATAGCTACCATAAATCTTCAAACGTTCCAACTGAATTTCACACGGTAATTTTTCTTTTAACTCCTTTTGATTCAAAGCTATTCCTTTTGCATAATTGCTTCCCTTAGCTTCGTCAATAGCATCTTCCAAATATGAAATTCCTCTATGCTTTAACATATATAATAAAACACTATATAATTCTGTTAAATCTAATTCACATTTGATGCCTTTATTTCTTAATAAAATGGTATCATTCATAACATTTTTAGGAATTTCAAATCCAAACTTTGTCCATAATTTTTTAAAATCATTAACTCTCGTGCGCTCTCGTCTCTTGTTACGTCTTCCCTCTCTAAAATTACGCCTGTCAACATTGCTTGCTGCATCTGCCTCATCAAATAAATTAGAGCATGCCTCCAAAATATTTCCTTCCTGATCAATTACAGCTTCTCCTACTGATGCCACTCCAATGTCAATTCCAATATCATATTTCATTTTCTATCCTCCTATGTTTTTATATTTTATATTCAAATAGTGTTCACCACTTTAATATTTTATTTGTTCTCTTCTGGGATTTTTAATGTTATCAAATACTCGTTTATTCAATAAAGAATTTATGCCTTGACTTTTATTCCTTTTTCATAAATTGAATTTACATAAGATTTTCTATTCATTTAAAATCAATTTTTTCACTGCCTTAGCTCTCACATACACACTGTCTTGATTATATCACCATTTACCTCAAAATTAAAACTATTTTTACATTTTTCCCCTCTATTCCCCATATTCCGCCATCACATCGTCATAATAATCCTCTGCATCTTCTTCTCCGTCAAAATCATCGTAATTGTCCTCATAGAAATCCTCTGCGTTACTGTAATCTCTAACATTATATTTATCATAGACTTTATTAGATTTATTGTGTGTTTTGTTGGAATAATTGCTATATTTGTAGGTATTTTTTTCGTATCCTGATGTTTCCATTTCTGTATTTTCTTCCGTTTCCCTGCTCAACATATTATTATTGCTATTATAATTACTATTGTATCTGCTATTATAACTTCCATAACTCCTATCTTGATTTGAAGAAGATATATTAAAATTGACTACTACACCTATGAACAATATTCCAACTGCAACTGCTCCAATTGTAATTAGGACTTTGTCAGCCATGCTTGTGCTTTTATTCGAACTTGAATATGAATTTTCTTTTTCTGTGTCATCATTAAAATTTGTAGTTCTTTTACTATAACTTCCATATTCATTTTTCTGTGCTTCTATTCTTTCCAGATTCCTTTTATAAATGTTATATTCAATATAATCATCCATAAAATCTTTTTTGCCATTATGATTCCAATCAAACAACGCCATCCTTCTACCTCCTAAAAAATTTTATATTTTTATTCTACTTGTCTGTTGTATCACCTAAAACAGTAGCAATAATCCTACACACTACTCCACCATTAACTACAGACACTACCTTTCCTTTCGCCTTATCGGCTTTCCCCATCTTCTCCATACTCATCCATTGCTTCATCTATTGAGCTTATTACCAATAGAACACCTATTATCACAGAATATTGTCAGTCCCTGTCCAAATGAATTCTTTCTCATACAAATCAGCCTCCTTTACCCAAATCTCAGTCCAAATCATAATCATCCGGATTCAATCCTGCTTCTTCCAATGCCTCTGCCCTGTCATCTGAATCCATAAGTTCTAATTCACCAATATCAAGTCCTGCTGCCATAGCATCAATCTCTAAATCATCCTTAGTGTCATCTTCAAAGTCCCCGGCATCTCCAAATAATGCTTCATGCCCTTCCCTGCTGGTGCATAGCATTTCTTCTGCAAACATCATTTCTGAGCTATCTATTTCGCCATCGCCGTTTAAATCCATCCAATCTCTCATCGCTATACCTCCTGTAATCAAGAATTATCAAGTTTATTTGTTTCTGATTTAATGATTTACAGTTCCAAATAATCCCGGTCTGCTATATCCCTCTTTTTTCATATTCTTGTACCTCACTTTCTCCGTTAACGAAATAACCAAATCAACATTACTATTGCTCCAACCAGCGGACATATAAGGCCTTTACTATATATGACACGCCCCGGATTCAATCATGGAATGATGTGTTAGCATGATATCCACCTCTCTGTCATTTCTTGCGATTGGAAATTAGTTTTTTGTTTTCTTTTATATTTTTATTCTTTACTCCCCATATTTCGTCATTACTTCTTTTTATCCTTTTTTATAAAATATCCACCACGAATATATTTACGTTTAGCATAATCATTGCCATACCTGTTTATATCAAGAAATTGCTGATTTATATCAAATTCTGTATCTTCCGGCTGCTCCGGTTCGTGTAGCCAGAAATAAATCTCCTCGATATGTCCCATAACGTAACCAACTCCAATTGTTAATATTATTGTTATAATTTCTACCATTTCTCCTACCTCCTAAAAATTTTATATTTTATATTTTTATCATACCTAAATCCTATCATCCAAGCTGTCCATTAAAAAGGACTTGCGAAGGAACTTTTGTTCGGTTTTTCCGTTGTTCCTTCAACCCTACAGGATTTTTTTCAAATTATGTTTATTTTATTGTAATTATCGCTAATCCATATGCCTAAAAAGTGCTTGTCCCCAAATATATACAGAATATTTCTCAAATTCAAATTTTTTATTGTAAAATTTATGATTTCATTCCTTTCAACACCCCTTGGCAACAAATAATTACATTAATTTTTTCAAATCAAATTTGTTTTATTGTAAAATCCACGATTTCATCGCATATAACCTTCCCCACCTACCAACAATTACATTAAATTTTTAATTTAAATTTGTTTTATTGTAAACTTAATAATTTCATTCCTTCACCTACCTACTCTCACGCCACTACCGGCAATCCCACTGGCATTTCCTTAACAATAATAAAAAGACGTCCATGCCATTTTCTGACACAGACGCCTCTCAAATTATCTCTTTTCCTACATTTTTCCCATTTTTTCCCTATACTGCATTTACACTACATTTCCCCATTTTTTCCCTATACTAAATTTACACTACTTTTCCACGCATCTTCCCTATACTATTTCCCTTACTCTACTTTTCCCCATATCTTCCCTATACTACTTTTCTTCTATCTTTCTCATTACGTCCTTATATCCACTCCAGTCCGTAATGTAAATATCCGCCAGTTCCTTTACCTGCTCCTGGTTTCCGGCACTGCTTTCATCGTATATTCCCACAGTGTTTAAACCCATGCCCTTAGCTGTTCTCATAGAGTATGCGGCATCCTCAAACAACCACGTATCAGCAGTTGTTGTTCCCATCTTCTCCATTGCCTTTAAGAAAATATCCGGTGAAGCTTTTCCTTTTCCCACTTCAGTAGTGGTAAATATTTCATCAAAATACTTCATAAGGTCAAGTCGTTTAAGAGCTGCCTCAATCATAGGTCTGTCTGTAGATGTGGCAATAGTCATTTTAATGCCCATCTCCTTTGCATCCTCTAGGAAATTTCTCACATATTTCTTTTCCATGGCTTCCTTATCATAGAATTCAAACACCCTGTTGTTTATTCCGTCACAGATTTCCTCTATGGAAAGGTCAAGACCGTAGTTCTTTTTAAGATATTCTGCCCCTTCCGCCATGGTCAGGTCAAACATTACTTCTCCAATATTTTCATCTGTTTTAATTCCTAAACTTTCAAGATACAACTTTCCTGCATCCATCCATATGGACATTGAATCAAGTATTGTTCCGTCTACATCAAAAATAAATCCTTTAGCCAAACTTATTCTCCTTTCCTGCTAATCTGCCAAAAAGCCACGGCACTTGCAGCTGCCACATTTAATGAGTCAACTCCGTTAGCCATAGGTATTTTTACTGTATAATCACTTGCCTCAATGGTTTCAGCCATTAAGCCTTCCCCTTCTGTTCCAAGTATAATGGCAAGCTTTTCCTGTGACAACAATTCTTTATTATCAATACTTACTGAATTGTCAGTAAGTGCCATTGCCGCAGTTTTAAATCCCATATTTTTAAGGATTTTCATGCCATCATATGGCCATTTTAACTCCCCATCAAAAAAAGTCCAGGGAATTTGAAACACAGTTCCCATACTTACCCTTATGGCACGTCTGTATAGTGGATTGCTGCACCCCGGCGTCATTAAAACAGCGTCCATTCCAAGAGCTGCTGCCGAGCGAAATATTGCCCCTATATTAGTTGGATTCATAACATTTTCCAATATGGCTATTCTCTTAGCCCCGGCACAAACCTCTTCTATGGTTTTAAGCTTTGTTCTGTGCATGGCACATAACATTCCTCTTGTAAGTTTAAATCCTGTTATTTTTGATAACACATCAAACTCCGCTGTATACACCGGAACACTGCCACATCTTTTTATAATGTGTTTTGCCTCTCCATCTATATGTCTGTGTTCCACCAGCATGGAAATAGGTTGGTATCCTGCATCTAAGGCTCTCTCCACTACCTTTGGACTTTCCGCTATAAAAATTCCACCGTCCCTGCCAAAGCCTCTAAGCAACTCCGGCTCGTTACATCTGGCATATATGTCTAGTTTCTTAGATTCAAAATCCGTTATTTCCACAATGTTATTATTTTGCATTCTTAACTCCAAATTTGCTTACTATCACACATATAATCACGGTAATTACCATATCCGGCAATGTATTACCTACAATTATATCTACTGTCATCAAATATCTGTACAGTACAAATCCGATTATCCATATGACCACATTTGCTACTTCCACATTTTTTTCTGTGCTATCCTTCTTTATAATAAAGAAATCCGCTATCTGAATTGCAATCATTGGTGCAAAAACTGAACCGATTAAGTACAAAAAGTCTGTAATATCATCCATTGGATAAACAATTGCAGCTATTGTTCCCACTATTGTAACAGCGATTGCCATATATTTTCCTTTTATTTTATGTGAAATGGTTTCGCTGGAAATTCCTGCTGAATAAGCATCTAAATAAGTAGTTGTAACTGTAGAAAATACAATTATTAAAAGACCTGCAATTCCCAAACCTGCCTTTAACATAATCTGGTCAATTCCTGCATCCTGTGTATAAATTGCAGCTCCCATTCCGATTATGTACATCCAACAGCTTACCAAACCATATACAATGGCACTAGCTGCAGTTGCTTTAACAGGCTTTTCGGCTTCTCTTGTGTAATCACTAATAAGAGGCAGCCATGAAAGAGGCATTGCAACGGCTAATTCCACTGCTGCTCCAAAGGTAAGCCCGTCTCCTGCAACGCTAACCATCTGATGATTGTCAAAAAATACTACTTTACAAAGAATAATTGTAAGTATAAATAACGCTGACATTGCTACCACATTTATTTTTTCCACATTGCTTATTCCCACAATAATCCACAAAATAATAAGTACGCCTATTACAAGACACCATACCCATTTTCCTGTGTTAAATATGCCGTTAGCAGATATTGCTCCATCATAAATCATTATTGCCGTCCATCCTGCTAACTGAATTACATTTAATGCTGAAAAGATAATGCTTCCTTTTTGTCCAAAGCTTATCTTAACTGTTTCCATTGAACTTTTCTTTGTTTTAGCGCCAATTATTCCTGCTAAAAACAATAACACACATCCAATAATATGTCCAATAACTGTTGCCAGTATACCCTTTGTCATACCAAGGGATGCCAAATATGTTCCTGTTACGATTTCTGCAATTGATACCCCTGCCCCAAACCAGATTAAACTGTTACTAAATACTGATGTTCCTTTTTTCTCCATGTGATGTTCCTCTTTCCTTTATATTTTAGTATTCGCCTTTAATTGCAAATGCGTGGTTCATAGGTCCACTGCCTTTTCCTAAATCAAGCATTGCAGCCAATGCTCCTGAAATGTAAGCTTTTGCTTTTTCTACTGACTCATCTAAATCTCTGCCTTTTGCCAGATTTGAGGCAATGGCACTAGAAAGAGTGCATCCTGTTCCGTGAGTATTTGGATTATTAATTCTTTTTCCGTAAAACCACTTGTATTCCCCGTTGCTATATAACAAATCGTTGGCGTCATTTATGCTATGACCTCCCTTGCATAATACGGAGCAGTTATATTTTTCACTAATATATGCTGCTGCCTTAATCATGTCTTCCTCATTGCTAATAGTCATTTCCGACAATACTTCCGCTTCCGGAATATTTGGCGTAATCACTGTGGCTAATGGTATAAGGTATTCCTTTAATGTTGCAATTGCATCATCGCTAATTAATTTAGCTCCACTAGTTGCCACCATTACCGGGTCTAAAACAATGTTTTTTCCATTGTATTTTTTCAAGTTACAGGCTATGGTTTTAATAAGTTCACCGGAAGATACCATACCTATCTTAATTGCATCCGGTGTAATATCCTCAAAAATAGCCTTTAGCTGTGCCTCTAAAAATTCAGGACTTACCTCATAAATATCTGATACGCCGGTGGTATTTTGTGCAGTTAAAGCTGTAATGGCACTCATGGCATAAACACCATTAGCTGTCATTGTCTTTATATCTGCCTGTATTCCGGCGCCTCCACAAGAATCGCTTCCCGCAATTGTTAATGCTGTATTCATTTTCTTTCCTCCTTGCTTTTTCCTATGGTCAATAGTTTTAATCTATCGTTTTATATAGCGGTAAAAGGTGGTGCCCCCAATTTGCCGCTTTGTTTTCTTTATTTAATCATTTCTAAAGTTTTTTCTTTAAGTTCTGCTGTTGCTTCTTCAATATTTTTCTGAGCAAATATCGCACTAATTACAGCAATGCCGCATATTCCGCTACCGGATAACTCTTTTACATTATCCTTTGTAATGCCTCCAATGGCAATAACCGGAATATCTACTGCCTGACAAATTGCCTTTAATGTATCGTAAGATACATCCTCTGCATCATCCTTTGAGCCTGTAGGGAATACTGCTCCTACTCCTAAGTAATCAGCGCCTCTCTCTCTGGCTTTTATTGCCTGCTCCACTGTTTGAGCTGACACACCGATTATTTTGTCATTACCGATTTTTTTTCTTACATCTCCGGCTTCCATGTCACTTTGTCCTACATGCACGCCATCTGCATCCATTTTTAATGCAATGTCCACATTGTCATTTATAACAAAAGGAACCTTATACTTCTTACATAATTCCTTTATTTCAATGGCTTCCTGTAAAAAACTTTCCTCATCTAATTTTTTCTCTCTTAACTGAACAAAAGTTGCTCCGCCTTTTAATGCTTTTTCAACCTGTTCATAAAGTGTTTCGCCATTTAACCATGCTCTGTCGGTTACGGCATAAAGCAATAATTCTTCCGGTGTTGTATTACCTGATTTCATATTTTGCTCCTTTTTCTAATACTTCTCCATCCATGTTGTAAATAGCATCAATTATTCTGTTTCTGTAAGTTGAATTTCCGTCACCTTCTACCATTCTTCCGTAGCCGATTTCTCCTGCTACCCCCATGGCACATACTGCTGCAGCTGCTGCCTCAAGTTTGTTATTCTTGTTAGCAACTACAAATGCTGTCATCATTCCTGATAACTGACAGCCTGTTCCTGTGATGGCACTCATTTCCGGTCTTCCGTTTCTTATAACATAGCACTTATCACTGTCACATACTAAATCAATTGCTCCTGTAACGGCAATAATGCTTCCTGTAGCCTTTGAAAAAGCCTTTAACTTAGCTATTGTTTCGTCTATGTTATCTTCTGTAACTTTATCTGCCACGTCAGCATCTACACCCTTTGTGCTTCCGCTTCCTAACATCAAAGTTTTAATTTCAGAAATATTTCCTCTAATAACATCAAACTTAACCTCTTCAATTAACTTGTTGGCTGTTTCTGTTCTAAGCTTACTTGCGCCTGCTCCAACAGGGTCTAACAATGTAACATGACCTAATTCGTTTGCTTTCTTTCCTGCTGCAAACATTGAAGGTATTGTGTTTTTGTTAAGAGTTCCAATGTTAATGTTAAGTCCTCCACATATAGAGGTAATATCCTCTACATCATCAATGTCATCTGACATGATGGGACTTCCGCCACAGGCTAACAATACATTTGCCACATCGTTTACAGTTACGTAATTTGTAATGTTATGTACTAAAGGTACATTTTTTCTTACATTTTCAATACATTCCTTAAACATCTTTTCCTCCTGATATTTTTATAAAATAAAACGGACAAACCTAACCTGGCTTATCCGTAATGAATCCTTTTATATTCCCTACGTTGGCATTATCCAAATCAGGTTAAAGGGTCGAAGTTGATTACTTCCTCTCAGCCTGCCTACAAGCTCCCCTGCTATTAAATTTGTCCGGTACTATTGTATATCTATTTGGAAGATATTTCAATAAGTTTTATTTCCTTTTCATATATATAATTCCCGTTATATCCGCCAGCGCCCATCCAATAGGAATTGCCATCCATATTCCGATTTCCCCTATAAATGGAGACAGAATATATGCTAATGCAACTCTTGTACCTAGAGATATTACCGTAAGAACAACTGACATTTCCACCTTTTTAATTGCCCTATAATACCCATATAATAGAAACAGACAGCCTATGCCAAAATAAAATGCCCCTTCTATTCTTAAATATTTTATACCTGCTGCAATAACCATAACTTCTTTTTTGCTGATAAAAATATGCATAAGAGGCTTGGCAAAAATCCACACTAAAAGGGATATGACAATGCTAAAGGAAATACTCATTATAAATGCTGCCTTAGTACCTTTTCTTATTCTGTCTTTATTCCCTGCACCATAGTTTTGTGCAACAAATGTTGAGTAGGCATTGCCGAAATCCTGTACCGGCAGATATGCAAATGTATCTATTTTAACTGCTGCCGCAAATGCCGCCATAATAGTTGTTCCAAAGCTATTTACCAATCCCTGAACCATTAATATACCAAAATTCATAACTGATTGCTGAAGACATGTTAAACAGGACAAATTGGCAATTTCCTTAAGTATATTTTTGTTAAAATGAAGCTGACTTCTTTCAGGATAAAGATCTCTTCTTGTTTTCAACACATAAATTGTTATACCAACACCTGATACATACTGGGAAATAACCGTAGCAAATGCTGCCCCTCCTATTCCCATGGACAATACCATAACAAACAGCAAATCAAGACCTATATTAAGAACCGCTGAAACTGCAAGAAAAACTAAAGGTGCCGTAGAATTTCCCAGTGCCCTTAAAAGACATGAAAAGAAGTTATAAAGGGATGTGGCAAAAAGCCCTGAAAAAATAATTATTAAATATGTCCTCATTCCTTCGTAAACATCCTCCGGAGTTCTTAAAAAGTGCATTATTCCGTCAATTCCTACATATACTGCCACATTTAAAATCACGGTTATTAACATAATAAGCACAAATGCATGAATTATTGACAATTTAAGCAACTTATCCTCGCCTTTACCCTGATAAATAGAAAAAAGTGCTCCGGAACCCATACTTAGTCCTAAAAATATTGATGTTAAAAAAGTCATCAGGGTATATGCAGAACCTACCGCCGCTAACGCTGCTTTTCCTAAAACCTGACCTACTATCAGGGTGTCTGCTATATTATAAAATTGCTGCAAAAGATTTCCTGCTATCATCGGCAACGCAAAAAGCAGAAGACTTTTATATATTTTTCCTTTAGTTAAATCGTAGTACATTTCTTCTTCTCTTTATTTTTGTATTCTCTGGGACTTACTCCCACTATTTTCTTAAAGGTTTCCGCAAAATAACTTGAGCCATTAAATCCACATTCATAGGCTATTTCCGTCATTTTCATATCTGTTTTCATAATTAAATCAATGCTTTTGTCTATCCTGTATTCTACCAGGTAATCATTAGGACTTCTATTTATTATTTCTTTAAAAATTTTGCAACACTGGCTTCTGCTAACATTGCCTGCTTCAGCTATTTCTTCTAACTTAATAGGTTCTTTATAGTTAAACTGAATAAACGCAATCATTTTATGCAATGTATCTGCCCATGGTGATACACCTATTTTTTCTGCCCCTTTACAACTCCAAATATAGCTGTTCCCAATAACGCAATACAAATAATTGCCAATATAATCTTCTTCATAATAGTAATCCTCTTTATAATTTCAATCTTAGTTTCTGATGTTTTTCTGTGTATTTTCAGTATCAATGAAATTTACATATTTTCTATTTGTTGCATTTTTATTTGCACAACAATCTCTTTTATTATAAAGATAATCGATTTATTTGCAAGTTCTGTCTCGCAATTTGGAGTAATTGATTACGGTTAAGTTTCAATTCTTTCAGGACTTTTCTGTGAAATTATTAATTTCCTTGGTCTCACCCGGGGAAGGGGCGATTCCTACCAGGATTTAACCATAAATCCATCAATTTCCTGGTTCAAGAAATTTTCCATGTCTTATAAATTAATAATCCCATTACTTACATATCAAAAAAGAGCCTTACGCCAACACGTCCCACCAATGTGTTTCATGCCAACATAACGCTCTTTTTGTTCTTTTGTCTTTCCGTCTATTTTTGTTTTGAAAAGCTTATTTCTATTTTACCTTGAAAAGTTTCCGTCTATTTTTGTTTTGAAAAGGCGAGATAGCCTGCGCCAATTAAACCTGAATCTTCATTTAATGTGGATTTTCTAACCTTTATATATGGCTTCATTACTCCGTAAACTTTTTTCTTAACCAAAGCTTCTATTTCTTCCACAAATCCATCAATCTTAAGGGCAACAGAGCCACCTAATATTACGATATCCGGGTCAGCGAAACCATATATTAAAGCAATAAAGTTAGCAAGATAATTTTTTGCGTCCTTCATTATTCCTGCTGCCACTTCATTTCCTGACAATGCCAAATCATTAACTTCTCCGGCATGTTTAACTAAAAGTCCTGCCTTTTTGGCTCTTTCAGTAATGGCTGTTCCACTGCTAATTGCCTCAATTCCTCCCGGAAGAATGTTTCCGTGGCTTGGACCGTCCTGAATCATAATACTATTTGCCACTTCGTTGGCAAAACCATGGGCACCTAAATAAACCTCTTTGTTAATAACAAAGCCGGCGCCAAGTCCTGTAGATACAGTTAAATACTGCACAATATTACAATCCTTTCCCTCACCAACTACTGCTTCAGCCAATCCTGCCAAATTAGCATCGTTATCTAAGTAAACAGGCTTACCGATTTTCTCACTTAACACCTTTGAAATTTCAAGATTATGCCACTTACCATTAAGATTAGGCGGTGTCAAAACCTTTCCATTTATTAAATCAAGAGGTCCCGGACATGACATTCCAACACCTACAATATCCTTATCAAAGGATTTGATAATGTGACTTATTTCATTAAGTGTATTTTCCGGTTCCTTATTATCAGTAGAGAACTGCTCTCTACTGATAATATTTAACTCTTCATCTATTAGGGCAACTCTTGTATTGGTTCCTCCAATATCGATTGCTACCGCATACTTCATTTATTTCACCCATATTGTCACAAACTTACAGTGTGACAATTCCTTTACTGAAATTGTGTTATTTTCAACCTTGATAGCCTCTGTCTTTTCTTCTCTTAAGTTAGTATAATATGCCTCTTTTACATCAAAATTGAACTTAATTTTATCATCTAAATTCCTATGGTCTTTTCCATTGTAAAGACGAATAATATATCCATCATCTTCTTCTGCCTTTTTAATAGCTGATACCACAAGATTTCCTTCAGTTTCAAACAGGCTGTGAACAATATCATTCTTTCCTTCAATTTCTCTTTGTGAGAAAATAAGTCTGCCATTTAAGAACTCAGCATATGTGTACACTTCCATATTTGTATCGTACTGTTTTGCCAGTGTATCAATATCAGCGTCGTTAATATCTCCTGCATAAGTTGTAAATCCAAAGTTAAATTCCATTTGCTTTAACAACTGAGCTGCCGGTGTTTCAATAATTCTCTCTCCACTAGCACGTCCCGGACGATATATAAGATTCTCCTTACCCATAAATCCATAGGTTCTAAACAATGTTAATCTTATTTTGCTGTCATCTAATACTTCGTACTCACGCACTCCCTGTGGAATAACTGCAACGCCTGTTTTTCCATCAGTAAGAGATACATATGACTGTGTAGGTTCAATGCTAATAGGTGGCTCCTGCCATGTAGACTGGTCATTTGCCCAGTTGGCAAGTTCCTGTATTCCTGTCTTCTTTTCAGACCTATTATTCATTGATTCCATATACAGTTTCATTTCTTTTTCGTAGTAATTAGGACGTTTAATAAGTCCAAACTGCTGGTCTGCATAGTTAAATGCAGAAACTATCTGGCTGTCAAATACTACACATAATCTGTGGGAAAGACCTTTGTTATCAACCTTAACATTGAAATCAATAACCTTTGAGCCTTTTCTTAAGGCAACTGTCATATCAACAGGCATTGTTACGCTGACTTTTCCCTCTGCTCTCTCTTCAAGATTTTCAGGAACAACCATGTCAAAATGAATAACTGCCTGACTGTAAACATCACTTCCGCTAATTTTTACAGAAGACTCTGATTCATTTGAAAATACTTCCAAATCTTTTCTTGGTGGTGAGTAGTTAAAGCTGTCTCCGTCGTCACCATTTTCAACCAATATTCCCTGATTTTTGTATGTTACATTATTTTCCTTATCTACTATTGTAAGTGAGCCGTCCTTTTCCACTTCAATTGTGTAATATTCATTTTCAAGAACTGACTTCTCTTCCATTTCCTTATGGCTGTCTTTTTCTGTGTCAACACTGTACTGTACATATCCAAGAGCCGGCACATCATTAGCCTTAATTGCCATTGTAACTTCAAAAACATGGTCAGGAATGTAGAATTTTCTTGACGGGTCAATAGTAATAATCTGGGATAAAACATAATCCGTTAAATCTCTTGACTGAATAATTGTATAATCTACATTATTTCCCTTTTCATCAACAATTGCAAATTTTCCACCTGGAACATAAGTTTTAACAATAACTGTATCTTCACGTTTCTGTGGTAATGTATTGATTAATGTAAATGTCATATCTGCACTGTTTTTAACATTAGTTGCAATTAATCTTGAATGAAGTTCCACAAGATTTATGGCAATATCTCTTGCCTGCTTATACCTTACATAAACATCTTCGTTGGCTGTATCGGAAATACATGAACCAATTGAATCATGAGCTGAATTTTCAAATAACAGCTTCCAGATTTCTGCCACTGCCTCGTGAGGATATTCATTTCCTAAGTTATAAGAAATTGTAAGTAAAGGCTCCATTACATTTGTAACATAATTTTGAATCTGAGTGTTCATAACCTTAAGGTCTGAACGGGATGAGAAAATTGACTTGTGTATTCTCATATGCTTTGCAATAACTAACTCGCCCTGTACTTCCTCCAATTCCGGCTTTTCACTTTTAACATCCTTAATATAATCTTCAATACAGCTGATAACATACTCGTTCTCAGGATCTTTCTCGTTTCTTTCCTTTATAAGCTGTGGAAGATTGGTACGGATAGGTGCCTGATCAAATCCGTTAGGGAAATATATATGTCTTGTAGCACTACGTCCACCTGCTTTTTCAAGACACTCTTTCTCCCAAAATTCATCATTTTCCTTCGGATCTTCCGGAATCTTTCCACCAATATAATAACCGAAAGGAATCTGTGTTGTAAATACCACGCTGCCGTCATCACCTTTCCAGTTGAAATCAGTGTGTTCAACCATGTCATCACTAACACCACGCCAGAATAATGTATCTTCAATGCCAAATTCCCTGTAAATCTGCGGCATGTTTCCTGACTGTCCAAAAGAATCCGGCACATAACCTACATTCATGTATTTTCCAAAGCTTTCGCAACGCTTCATTCCGTAATACATATTTCTTACAATGCTTTCTCCTGAAATAACCAACTGGTCTGTCTGGGTATACCAAGGACCTATAACCAGTTTTCCCATTTTCACAAGCTTTGTAATGCGCTCTTTATCCTGTGGTCTCCACTTTATATAATCATCTAATAATGAGCCCTGGGCATCAACCATAAAATACTTAAATTCAGGGTCACTTTCTAATGTATCAAGAACATCTCCCAAATCCTTCATAAGATATACTTTTGATCTTGATGTGGTAAAATACCATTCTCTATCCCAATGTGAATGTGGTACTACATGTATCTTTCTTTTCATTTCAATTCCTTTCCTTATTTATTTTAAAGTAAATAATTTTAAAACAGGCAGGGGCAAAAACTTAGCCCCTGCCCATTAACTGAGTTATTAATTTGTTGTAATACTTATAAACTTATGAGTGACAAAATTTACTTTTGATACCACGCCATAATATATTATTTTTTACTATTTAACATCTTCAAAAGATATTTCAATTTCATCAATATCAACGTCTTCTGACTTTCCTTCGTCTCCTTCGTTAAAGTCAACCACTAATGTTGCAAGGAAAGCGATGATTAATGCTCCTACTAAAATACCTATAAGGTAAGCCCATCCATGTGTTACTGATACGAATCCGTAAATTCCACCAACAGGAGGGATGTCACCTTTTCCACCTAAAAGAGCAATTACAGCTGTACCAATAGCTGCACCAAACATGTTAATTGGAATTAAGAACTGAGGTTTTACAAGTGTGAAAGGAATAGCTCCTTCTGTAATTCCTACAAATCCCATTGCCCAGTTTGATTTACCTGTCTCTCTAAATTCTGCTGAGAATCTCTTCTTTCTGATTACTGTTGCAATAGCGTATGCAAGTGGTGGCATACAAATTGCTGCGTTGATAAATACGTTTGGCTGATAAATTCCTTCTGCCATTAATGCGTTTCCTGCCATCCATGCTGACTTGTTGATTGGGCCACCCATATCGCAGGCAATCATTGCTCCAAGGATTAATGCCATTACTAACTGTGAGCTCTGGTTCTGGCACATTGAACTAATCCAGTTTACAAGCCATGTGTTTATTGCTGCTAATGGTGTTGCCAATATAACACCCATAATTATTGCAACTAATCCTGTTGCTATTAAAGGACAAACAACCAGTGGCATTACAGAATTCATTGACTGTGGTAACTTAATGTGCTTCTTAGCCCATTTTACTGAATAACCTGCAATAAAAGCTGCAATTACAGCACCTAAGAATCCTGCGTAAGTATTTGATGCAACTGCACCACCGATTAAACCTGCACCAATTGCCGGCTTATCTGCAATACTGTAAGCAATAAATCCTGCTAATACTGTATTAACCATTCCAATACCTGTCCAACCTACATTTTCAATTAACTTCATTATATGCCAGATTCCTGTTCCATCTGCATATGGATCTAATGAAGTGATACCAAAACATAATGCAATAAGCTTTGGTATTGCAACTACTAATGATGCTCCGATAATAAGTGGAAGCATGTAGCCGATACCTGTCATCAAATGACCTTTAGCGTCTTTAAAAAACTGTTTCATTTCTTAATCTCCTTTTTTATTTATTATTAATTTTTATTTGCTAACTGCTGCTACACATTTTTTAAGTACAGCTTCCGGTGCCTTGATACAAATGTTTATATCAACACGGATAACTTTCTTGCCGGCGAAACGTTCCATGCCAACGATTTTCTGGTCTGATGCAATGATTACCAAATCTGCTGCCTTTGCTTCTTCATCAGTAATTGTATTTACCTGACCCATGCTGCCCTGCTGTTCCATTTTTACGTCATATCCTAATGCCTGTCCTGCCTTCTCCAATGCCTTTGCTGCCATTGGTGTGTGTGCAAGTCCTGCCGGACATGCTGAAATTCCAACGATCTTCATCTTAATTATCCTCCTTCATGATTTTTAATATATATTCCTTTAACATTGACTTGTCTGTTGAAGACTTAACTGTGTCTTTAAATTCGTCTTCTAACAAACTTGTTGCCAATTTTGAAATCATTATTAAGTGTTCATTTCCTGCCTTCTCAGTAGGAACTATTAAGGCAAACACATATTTCACTTTTGTGTCGTCCATTGTTTCCCAATCTAATGGATTTTTGCATTTTACAAAAAATACTGCTGTTTCTTTTGCGTATTCTGACTTTGCATGAGGAATTGCAAATTCATTCTGAAGTCCTGTAGAATACTCAGCTTCTCTTTTTAAGAAATCACTCTTTAAGCCTTCCTTGTTGTCTGTAATTCCCATTTTCAATGCTTTTTCGCTTACAAAGTCAAGTAACTGTTCCTTGGATGCTACATCAACATCTAAAAAAATATATTCTTCTCTAATCATTCTTTTTTCCCTTCTCTATGTGCTTTTCTTTGTTACTATGGCTATATCATAATCCACCGGCATTTCCATTTCAATTCATACGATTTCCAATTGAAAACGGAAATCATTACAATTAAAAATCCGGTATTTCCGTTTCAAAGTGGAAATAATGTGCAATTGTTGTATCACATTTCCGTTTCAAAACGGAAATTTTTGACTTTGCTCTTTTTAGTTAAATATTCTATACTATGTTATATATAAATAAGGCGTGAATTAAATATCAGACATTATTACTTTTTAATAGGAGAGAGGATATATGTTTCAACACAAACGTTTAAACATGATGTTCAATCATATTAGGAAAAACGAATATACTCCTGTAAGCAGTCTCCAGTCATTGCTAAACATTACCGACCGAACTATCCGCAATGACATTTTGGAAATTAATGATACTTTGTCTGCTTGTGGAGCTTTGGTTAAACTTAAGAGAAATTACGGATATTATATAGAAATAACTGATGATGAAAAATATTCAGATTTTCTAAAAACCTTTGAACACAGTGATGATAAAAAAATGAATATTGATACTTCTGAGGAGCGTATTAAATATATACTTAATGAATTGTTGTCCTCTGAGGATTATGTATCTATGGATGAGCTTTCGGAAACTGTATTTATTTCAAAAAATACTTTAAATAAATATATAAAGACTATTAAAAATATTGTTAATAAGTATGATTTGGAATACATTACAAAACCAAGCTCCGGTGTAAAAATCATTGGTTCCGAGGACAGAATCAGAAAGTTATATGTGGAATATATACTGTCCGCTAACTTTAATGAATATGTCACTTCCTTTACCAAGGAAGAACGTTCTATTTTTAGTAACATTGATTTGGACTGGCTTAGAAAAATTACCATTGACCAGTTAAATAGTCATTTTGTAAAAACCAGTGATTATAATATGAAAAATATTATTATTCATCTTGCATTAATGACAACCCGTGTTCTTGGTAATCATTATATTAACCTGTATAATATAACACCGGATTCTTCTATTATGGGATTGATTAACGGATTATGCCGGGAAATTGAGGAAAAATACGATATTATTCTGTCTCAAAGTGAAAAGAATTATATGTATCTCCAGCTTATTGCCAATACTCATTTAGATATTACTTATATTGACGATGAGAAGCTTCGGGATTCCATTAATCAGATGCTTGAGGTTATTTATACTGATTTTAATTTTGACTTAAGAAATGACGAAATTTTGTGTGCGGATTTGTTTAGGCATCTTAAGTCTATTTTTACCAGTAAACTTTATGATCTAAACAGTAATAATCCTTTGCTTGAAACCATAAAGACCAATTATCCTTTAGAATATGAGATTACTCTTACTGCAATTGCCAAAACTTTTGTTTTTGAGCCTTATGTTTTAAAGGAAGATGATGTAGGCTATGTTTCAGTTTATATTGGAGCTGCCATTGAGAGATGTTATTATAAATCCCAGAAAAAGAAAAATGTTATTCTTGTTTGTGGCAGCGGTCATGCAACTACACGAATGCTTGAAACAAGACTTAACATAGTTTTTCCGGACAAAATTAATATTGTAAAGTGTTTGTCCTATAATGAATATTCAAGCTACACTAAGGAAGATGTGGAAGATATTGATTTTGTTATTACAACTATTACTTTAGATAATAACCTTCTTCCGTCAGTTATGGTTGATTTCGCTTTAAACAATAAAGATGTGGAATCTATCAACAGACATTTGTCTAAGATGCTTCATAAACGTCTTCAGATGTTTGAGCACTTTTTTGATAAGGATTTGTTTATGCGGCTTAAAGGCAATACCACCAAGGAAGACGTTATAAGAACCATGTATCAGAAAACTTACGACAAAGGTATTGTAGACGAGCGTTTTATTGATTCCGTACTAAAACGTGAGGAAATTGGCAAAACAAATATGAATGACGTTTTTGCCCTTCCACACCCTATGGAATTATGTGCTACAGATACCAAGGTTGTGGTGGCTCTGTTAGACAATCCTATTAAATGGAACGAAAGCAACATGATTCAAATTGTGTTTATGCTGGTAATAAAACAGGGTGAGCAAACGGATTTTGAACATTTATATGATATTTTTATTGAAATAATCAGTGATAGCAAGCTACAGCAAAAAATTATAAATTCCCAAACCTATGAGGAATTTATGGATGTGCTCTACGATGGCATAAGTATAGATTAAAGTTAAAAATACCCGGATATAGCGACTAAATAACTATATCCGGGTATTTTCTATAATTCTTCTGTTTTATAAGTTGTATATCCCTCGTAATAATAACTACAATCAATGCCTTTCACATGAAGCAGAACTGATACTTTAATTATAACATATCTTTTGGCAAATACCTGTATTTTATTAAACAAGATTAAAAATATTTATAAGGAATATTAAAGCCAGTCCGTAGTATGTTACCACTGCCACTAAATCATTTACGGTGGTAATCAAAGGGCCTGATGCAACTGCCGGGTCAATTTTAATTTTGTGAAAAATCATTGGTATTGCAGTTCCCACAATACTTGATATAACCATGGCAACTAAAAGGGATACTCCCACACATGCTGATATTAAAAATGCACTGCCCCATGCATAATGCTTAAAAACATGAATGTATACACCTAAAAATGCCAGTGACATTATTCCTAAAATGGAGCCGTTAAGAAATCCCACTCTTACTTCCTTAACCAATAGCGTAAGTTTTTGCTTCCCTGTCAGCTGTTCATCCATTAACACCCTGATAGTTACTGCAAGGGACTGGGTTCCAACGTTTCCTGCCATATCGAGCACCAGAGACTGGAAGCATATAACTATCGGTAAAACTGCCACTACTGATTCAAACATTCCCACCACTGATGATACCGCCATACCTAAAAATAACAATATAATCAGCCATGGAAGCCTTTTTTTACTGCTTTCAATAACCGGCTCTTTCAAATCTTCTTCCGCTGTAAGACCACCTAACTTAGCGTAATCTTCTCCCATTTCATCATCAACTAATTCTACAATGTCGTCTGAAGTAATTACACCTACTATTTCTCCGGTAATCTTAAGCACCGGTATTGAATCCTCTGAATACTCCACAATCTTGTCCATACACTCATCTATCAGGTCATGTTCAAGAAGATACGGATATGACTGGCTGATTATTTCAATTAATTTATCGTCCTTTCTTGCAAGAATCATATCTTTTAAATCAATTGCCCCAAAATATTTTTCATTATCATCAACAACATAAATTGTGGAAATATTGTCGTTGTCTCCTGCCTGTTTTAAAAGTTCCTTAGTTGCCTCCCCAATAGTTAAATGATTGTGAATGCATATATAATTAGTTGTAATGCGGCTTCCGATTTCATCCTCGCTATAGGACATAATCTTTTGCACATCTTCCTTTAGATTTTCATCAAGATGCTTTAAAATTTTTTCCCTTTTATTTTCATCAAGACTTTCTATTAAATCAACTGCATCATCGGAATCCATTAATGATATTACTTTTACTGCTTTTTCTAATGTTAATTCATTAAAATATTTTTCTATATCATCAATATAGGTGAAAATCTCTGCAACATGCTTTGCCCCTAAAATCCTATATATATGTTTTCTTTCATTTTCAGTAAGGCATGTTAAAGCCTCTGCAATATCATTGTAATGGTAGTTGTCAATTCTTTTTGCCAGTTCTTTTTCAGGCAATGTGCTTCTCATTAAAGCTACAAGCTCTTTAACATAGTTCTTTTTTTCAAATTTTCTTGTTTTCATTTATGCCTCCTTACTTTTGTGCATATAACCACTCATCTATATGATTTTATTTTTGCACACAAAAAATACACCACTTAAAGTGGAACCTACAGTTACATGTTGTGATGTATGCTATAATTCCCCGTGGTGTATAAAAAGACATATGAATAAAAAGTAACTAACCCAATTTCACAGACAGCCACTTTTTATTGTTCATTAATTTAATACCACAGCTACTATATAGCCTAATACTATCGCAACTATCCATGAAACTCACCTCCGTTAACTTTTTTACTATTAGAGTTTAACACTCTGAATTTTCTTTTTCAACCTAACGTAATTTTTTTTTCACTATTTTATAAACTTTTGTTCCACTACATCAAACAGTCCTATATCCGTTATTTTTACTTCCGGTATAACCGGTAATGACATAAAGCACAATGTCATGGTTGGTTCTACATTAGGATTTACCTTAAGCCTATCATAAGCAATATTATGAATTTTTGTTAATTTATCCCTAACCCACTCACCGTTTTTATCGCTCATTAATCCTGCTATTGGAAGAGGCATGGATTCTAAAACCTCTCCGCCATCTACCACAACAATGCCGCCTTCTAATTCTATTAACTTAGATACTGCAAATGCCATATCTTCATTATTAGTTCCTACTACAATTATGTTGTGAGAATCATGTGCCACTGTTACTGCAATGGCTCCTGTCTTTATTCCATAACCTTCTATAAGTGCCGTTGCCACGTTGCCTGTCATTTGGTGTCGCTCAACTACTGCCACCTTTGCCACATCAATATTTTTATCAAACTTAAAATCTCCATCTTCCCCACGATTAATTTTCATTACCTTTTTCTTTGTAACAACGCTATCCGGCAAAATTCCTATTACCGTAGCCTTGTCAGATTCTAAATGCATTTTTAGTTTGTCAATGGAAAAATCTTTTACTTTAACACTTCCTGCCACCTTTTGGATTCCAATATGCTTTGTGTCTGCCAAATAGTTGCCCTTATCTGCCACCAGATTTCCTTCAATCCAAACCTTGTCAATTTTGAATTTTTCCAAATCATCCACTAAAACAATATCTGCTTTTTTGTTTGGTGCAATGGCTCCCCGGTCATCTAAGTGGAAACATTCCGCTGCATTAAGAGTTGCCATCTGCACAGCTGTAATAGGGTCAATTCCATTTTCAACGCATATACGAAGTTTTTCGTCCATATCTCCCTTTTCAAAAATTGTCACTGGCTGTAAATCATCGGCACAAAGAATGCAACGTCTGGAATTTTGTTCATTTACCCCTTTAAGCAACATAGGAAGCTCTCTACAGGCAGAACCATAACGTAGCATAACGTACATTCCATTTCTAAGTCTCTCCTTAAGTTCCTCCAAGGAACCGCTTTCGTGGTCTGTATGTATTCCTGCTGTAACATAAGCAGACAAATCATCCCCTTTAAGCCCCGGAGAGTGACCGTCTATCAGCTTTCCTGCCTGATGACAAAGACTGATTTTTTCAATGACTTCTGAATCTGTGTTTATTACTCCCACAGTGTTCATAAACTCTCCCATGCCAAATACTTTATCCTGATTAATAACTTCACTAATAGCCTTTGAATCCACAACTGCTCCTGCATGTTCCCATGGTGTACATGGCACGCAGGATGGAAGCATGTATTTAATATTAAGGGCTGCATTTTCCCCTGCCTTTACCATATAATCAAAGCCGTCCATACCACATACATTCACTATTTCGTGAGGGTCTGCAATAATGGTGGTAGTTCCGTGAGGTACTACCAAACGGCTGAACTCTTCCGGAGAAACAAAGGATGATTCAATGTGAATATGACTGTTAATAAATCCCGGTAGGGCATATCTGCCTTCTGCATCCACTTCTTTTTCTCCACTGTAATTTCCCACTGCTGCTATTTTCCCGTCTGAAATAGCAATGTCTCCTTCAATAATTTCGTGGGTAAACACATTAACTATTTTGCAGTTTTTTATTACCAGGTCTGCCGGCTGTCTTTTTGCGGCAATGTTGATTCTTTTTTTGATGTTATCATGCATATAATCTTCTCCTCTTTATATATAATTGTTTAACATTTCTTCCACTAAACCTCTTATTTTCCCTGCTACCTCTTCACAATATTGTTTTTTCAAACCGGCATTAACACCTACTTCTGTTAATTCCTTTATTCCCGGATTTCTGCCATTCCCTGCTACCGTTGTAGTATGCTCTCCATAGTAGGTATTGCTATAGGTCAAATCATATGCCGGGCTAAACCGCCAAGTGCTAAGGTTCCAACAGGACGTTCATTATAAAATACATTTATTATTTCACTTGTTTTCATTAATTACCTCCTGAATGTTTTTGTATGGAACCTGTGAAAATATTTCCCTTAATTCATTAACCACATCCAATGCCGTTGCTATTCTTGTTAAACTTAGCAGTGAAATCTGCCCTGTGGTTTCAAAACGTTTTATGGAGCCATAGCTTACTCCACTGATTTCAGAAAGTTTTTTTTGGGAAATACGACGCCTTTTCCTTATATTCTTAAGTCTGTCTGCAATTTTCAAATTAATTTCTTCAGGGGTTTCCCATATATAATTTTGCATCAAGTTGTCCTTCTCCTTTATGGATAATATTTTATCCATTTCCTTTGATTTTAGGCAATATTGGATAATATTTTATCTATTATTATAACAATAATTATTTTTTTTACAAGATAATTAAGCCTCCCATACTAAAAAGTATGAAGAGGCTTTATCCATTATTTTTCCTGAAAAAATTCAATTTCTTCTCTTAATGGTCCGTAACAAAAAGCTATTCTTGCCGGGAATGGCGGGGTTGATTTTATTTCTATTAAACCATTTCCCGTGTCAAACATTATGCCTTCCTCCCATTAACTGATTTTATTTTCCCACACGCTGTATCCCTGAGTTAATGCTGATTCATAAATGGGATGTAGTCTTTTATAAAGAACCTGACTAAAATTATCCGGTTCAATCCCTTCTATGTACAATTCGTCTAAAGGCCATATTGAATTAAGATTATATCTTTTACAATCGTTAAAAAGCCGCCCTGCATATTCATTACTATGAACTGTTCTATTTAACAGATATTGCCGGTGAGCAAAGCCCCCGTAGTAGTTTTCCCATTGGGGAAGTCTGTTGTTTTTGGCAGAATTAAGTTTTCCCTTAACAGGAACCAAATTCCAAAGCTCGTCATTTGCCACGTAAGACCAGGGGATAAAGTGGTCAATATCGTATTCGCCATTAAGGGGATCGTTAGAATAAATGTCACTAAACTCGCCGCCATTTATTTCCATTACACAATCCCAAAGCTTTCGGGCTTTTTCAAGCCTGCGTTTTTTATCCTTTTCAGGCTCCAACTTATATATAATGCCAGGCACACCGGGATTTCTGTCCTGAAGATATTTTAATTTTTTCATCTTAATCCAGCCACGAATTGTTACCATATTATCAATGAAAAAGTTTCTCCAAGAGTTATTTATTATGATTTTTTTGTTCAATCCTGTACCCTCTTCTATTTTATATGGTAGACATTCTTTTTTATCCACCATATCGAAATATGTTATCAGGTGTTTCTTATTATTCCACAAAGTATCATTTCCCTTAATTTCTTCAATGAAGGGTGACAATATACGATATGGCACGTTTTTTGCCAAATCCATCATCTCTTTTTTAACACACTGTCTGTTGGATTTTGTCTTTTCAATTATGATATCTCTAGCCTCATCATTTTTGATATCCACAGTCTGTCCCAACTTGTTGACAGCCCGTTCTAAAATATCTGAACTGCTTCCGTCCTTGTTTTTAGGACCAAGTCTTAAGTGATATTCACTAACTGCATACCATGCATCCGCTATCATGCCTGCAAAGATTTCAAGAAATGTTGGTGTTTCCTCTCCTCTTGCTACTAGCTGCATTATGGAATCTAACCAGAAAAACTTGTAACACTGCGTGGTATTATCCAGCATTTTTGAGAATTTCTTTACGTTTAGACTGCAATAATATTCTATTAAATTTTCCATGGTGTGCCCTCCATCAGTATGATTCTATGCAAGATATTTATGTGTTCAAACCGGTCATGCATTATATTTTTTTACATAACCGGCTTTTTATTATTTATATATTTTCTCTGTATATTCAGGTGTCACCTTGGCTAATATGGTGTTATATAAATATTTATGTCCATCTATTGTTGGCATCATACAATTATTATACAACTGTTCTGCTATTTCATACACTGAGTAATCTATTGCATTACTGTACACTATTTCTCCGTCTTCTAACACAGCATAGGCTCTTGCTTTATACTCTGCAGTATATGCCTCTTTGCTATTTGCACCATACGTCATAGTTTCTACATACGTAGTTGTATTATCTGTTTTTTTCCAAATGCCCTTTTGTGTTGTATTATAACTCCTTACAAACTGACCCTCCATTCCAATTTTCAAATGGTCAGATGTTATTCCTGTTTTTTTCCCATTATATTTTAACAGACCATAAATCAAACCAAACTTAGTTACCTTTTTATTATTAATACTGTCAGTTACTTTTGCCACTATTTTCATTCCACCAATTTTGGTATTTATACAAACTCCCTCTATTTTTATTAAGCCTTCTAATTCTGCAGTTGTCTCCTGATTTACTTTAGTTTCATTTACAGTTGTTGTTTCTTCCGATATATTTGTATTTTTAAACAATATCGTAACGCTTTCTTTGTTATAATAATCCACCACCTTTAGTGTGTGGTATCTGCCACTTGACAGGTCAGCATCAGATATATTTACAAAGGCTCCAGCCTCCGGTGTCATATTTTTGTCATCCCATGTCACTGATGAAAACTTTGCTGCAAGATTTAATCCTACATAAACCTTTCCTGCCTCGTACTTTATCAATACCAATTTTGTTTCACCGGCTGTTACGCTATACTCCAATGAATCATTGCCTATTACTTTTGACCATGTAGTATTACCTGCAGGTTTTGTAGTTGTCACATTTTCCTTAGTTGTTGGTACTACTATTGATTCGTCCGGATTGCCTGGTGCATTTGTTATCTTTTTAAATCCTTTTTCAGATACTGTTCCGTGTTCACTAATTATATTAAATGCAAACACTATGTACTTATCCTTATATGAAGTCAAATCTATATCCTTTGACCAATACCCATTATTTTTACCAAGTTCCTGTCCTATATATCCTGCAATACTGTCATTATTATAGGCTTCTGTTGCCTCCTCTATAGTATCATATATGTGATATAAAACTATTATGTTAGAAGCACTGTCATTTAACGCTACAAATGTTGCCTTATATCCATTCATTGTCATATAAAGATTATCATTGATATAACAGTCCCCGGCTGATGCCCAACGTGCATACAATGTTATGTTTCCATATACATCACTGTCTATTTTTTCTATTTTGTTTGAATATGATGCATCTGTGTACCATCCCCTAAACACACTGTTTTCTTTTCGTGGTGTTGGCAGGTCTATAGTTTCACCATACACATATGAATTTACCATGTTGTTACATGTGCCACCATTTAACTGATAAGTTATATTATATTTTCCTCTGTCATAATATATTTTCAAATGTGTTCCTCCAGATTTTATGGTTCCTTCCAACACACTCTTTTCCTTATTTATAATATAACCTTTTTTCTCTGTTGGTGTTATCTGCACTTTTTCATTATTTTTACCATACTGTATGTCAGTTCCTACCAAGTCATACTGACCACTTACATTTTGCACATAATACTCTACATAGTATTCCTGTCCCTTCATCTGGCTTTCTGTTCTTATAGTCATCTGGTTTGGTGCTGCGCTAAATTTTGCTCCATCAGAAAACTGTACTGTTTTTATTTTACTGTCTGCATTATACACTGCGTAAGTTTTCTCGCCATTTGAATCTTTAAACACCATACTTAACTCTGTATTTGAAGTAATGCCTGTCTCAGGTGTTCCTGCCTTTTGCAATGATTTTATAAATTGATAAATATGTGCATTTGTCTCACCATTTTCCGGTGTTGATCCACCCCATCTGTCAAATCCTCCGTCAGGATCAGCCATAGCCAGATACTCACTCCATATATCGTTCCATGATTTTGAATTGCCTTTATTTTTCAGTGTTTCTATACTGTTCTTTATGTATTCCTTGTTTGTGGCAAGATAATATGAACCTGCTGTTATAGGCAAAAGCTGAATTCCCTGAACCATGGCAGGATCTGCTGAAAACCATGTTGCATAGTCATATTTTCCACTCCATACAAGAGAGGCCATGTTGTTTTTTATCTGATTTGTTCCCTGTTTTACATACTTACTGTCCAGCACATCCTGATCAATATCAAACCAATATGAATTGATGGCAGACAATTCTGTTGTATATAAATAGATTCCCAAATCTTTTATTTTCTCATTGTCACTTGCCATTCCGTATAAAATCACTCCATACCAGGCATTCATTGCCTCAGATGTTGACTCCTGATTGTTTCCACTTTCAGGATCTTCAAATCCTGATGCCCATGAGTGGCCCTCAAAAGGCGAAAAGTTTCTCATATATGGATATCTTGAATCCTTGCTGTTTTGCTTTGTACATGCTATATCGTCAATTAATTCTTCTATAACAGGTGCATATTTTTTAAGCCACTGTTTATCTCTTAATCCCACCTGTGCTGCTGCTGCAATAAAATATCCATAATGAAAATGATGATCGTTCATCTGGTCAATGGAATTATAAGATGATGGGAAACTAAACAAAGAACCTATGCCATCATCATAGGCAAAATACTTTCCATCTCCATCACCTGAATATGTAAACCAGTCTTCCAAAGATTTTTCCATTGCCCTTAAAATGCGTTCACTGCTTTCTGTATCATTTACATCCTCTGCTGCTGCCAACATATTTGATGCACGGTTTAATTGCTTTCCATACGCATATGGGTCTCCATTAGTTTCATCTACGCATAATTCATAATTACCATTTATCGGCATTTTTGATGTCATGTATTCATTTACATATTCTTTTAACTTGCTTTTGTCATTGTCTGCTACTCCTGTTACAAAAGGAAGTACACCTGAATATTTAAGTTCTGTTGTAAATGATGAACCCTTTACAAACTTTACTGTTCCTCTTAAGGTTCTTGCTGTATTTTTCATGTATGAAATATTTGTCTTTATATTTTTGTACTGATGTGGCATTATGCCCATTATTGTTCCATCAACTGTGCTTTCGCTTTTTTTATCAACTGTATAAATGTATTTTGTAGACACAGTTGAAACCTGCTGATTATATGTGTATTCAGCTTTTGTGTCTGTTATAAAATTGTAAGCATATGCTTTATATTCCTTTGCGATTACCAATGCTTCTGCATCACTTCCGTCTGACTCAGTAAGCCATGCCATTGAAAAATATGCTTTCTGCTCTGATGAAAATTCTATATTAATATTTCCAACACTACTTGAACTATTGTCTGTCTGTGTCAGTGTTGTTCCCTTAGGCAGATATATTCCATAATAATCATATTTTGGATAGCCGTTTTTTTCATCAATGTCATCATATACTTTTAGAACTATATATGACGAATTTTTAAGAGTTGTACCATCATAATAAATAATCTTTGAGTCAACATCTTTTCTGTATTTTGCAACTGTCAGCTTTTTGCTGTTCTTTAATGTAAAAAATCCAAAGGGACTTCCCTGTACAATTGTTGTTTTCAGATATTGACTGTTATCATTTTTGTTTTCCAAAACCACATCATATGTCCAATCAGATATTTTATCTACCTTTGCATTTTCCGTGGAAAAGTCTGGTCTTACGGAAAAATCTGTATAATCTCCATTTGTAGTAAGAGTCATAACGCAATATGTAGAACCAATTCTTGTACTTGGCTTTGATATCCACATACCATCTTTCGCAGCTTTAAATGCCAATGGATAAGTATACATGCTACCAGAATACTTATTATTTCCATTAAAATTCCACATTGCAGATGTTCCCCAGTTATTTGTATCAAAAGCTCCATTGTTATTATCATAATTATCTGTTGTAAATCTTGTTACATTGCTATTACTTTTAGATGGCAGTTTTGATGCATCACTTTGCAACGCCTTTGGCAATCCTTCTGCAATACTTCCACTTCCCATATATTTTGTCTGTTCTCCTTTTACTGTAAATAAATTTGGCACTGATATCCCTCCAAATGCCATTGACAAACATACAATTACACATACTATTTTTTTTAATGCTTTACTCATAAATATCTCTCCTCTAAAGAACTATTAACATTTTTCAAAAAAAGCAACTCTATTATCAGTTATAAAACAAACTTAAATATAGTACAAGATGCTTGTTTTTAAAATTTATATGCATTTTTCATCTTATATCACTATTTCTTTTTCCATCTTGAAAGGGCTAAACTTCATAATAACAGGTCGTTGTCTGAACATCTGACTTTTTGCTTATAACTTCTTAACCTTAAAAGTTATTGTTTACTTTATGAATACATTTTTGCCACTGCTATCAATACGTTTTTATTTGTTCTGTATATTTTTTTAAATTCACTATTTTTTACAGGTGCAGGCATTGGACCTGTTTCCAATGTGCAGTTTAATATATTTCTATCATCCAGATAATCACTGAATGTTCCATACTGCGTCTCACCACTTATTATGTGGGTATATTTTGTCATGGAATAAAGCATATTACTAAGTTTTGTATGCTTTCGATGGTACATAACTTCACCTGCCTGATGATAACAAATTACTACATCAGGTTTCACCTTTTCCACAACAAATATCTGTGCCTTTGTTTCCGGTGTCGTAATTGCTTCCTGATGTGCTGTTGTTACATCAGCTGTTGCTGTCTCCGCTTTTACCTCCGTAAAATTAATTCCCAGCGCAATTACTCCAATTAACATTAGTAACTTTAGCGTTTTTTTCATCCGTTCCTTCCTTCCAATTTTCCGCTTGCTATTATGATGATACAATTATACTATATAATGTCTGATAATTTTATTCTTTTTTACGTTTTAGCCGTAATATTTTCGATGCAATACCGTGTTCATATATATTTTTTTAATAAAAAAACTACCAACCTTCGCACCAGAAAGCAGGTAGTTTATACTTAATATACTTAAACAGTTAAACCCACAATTGCATTGACATACAAAAATTGTTTTAACTTCTTCATTTTCATTCCGCAATATATATTTTCATCTAGTTTCTTCTTTGCCAAAAACAAATTCTGTTCTGGCAATAAATGAAATTTATCTTTAAATTTTGACATTGTAATATCCCCTTCTCTTTTACTATATCACATTTGAACAGCTTGCATGTATCTTTTATAACTCATATGTTTCTGTGCAACAGACTTAATATAACTCCTTTAATTCTATCAACTCTACATTGCTTCTATTTTTGTTTTTAAATCCGGATTTAGAAATAAATACATATTTGTAGCAATTTAATCCCGTAGCCTCTACCTGCTTTATTTCCTTATCTATTATTTCATCTGTAATTGGTTTATTTTTGAATTTAACTTCATAAAAAACATATCCTTTTTCATCTTCAGTTACAACATCAAATTCACCATTGTTATGTTCTTTAGGATTGTCATAGTAATATTTTCCTATCTTCTCAATAACCGGCTCAATTTCTCCCTTTCTGTTTTTTCTAATCAGATACTGGCGACATATCGACTCAAACATATGGGGAACATACTGTTCTTCAAAATCTTTTTCTATATATTTTTTATAAAATACATTGGAACCCATAATATTCATCTGAGATGAGTATTTAAAGATATATTTGTAATAAAATAACGAAAGATTATCAGAAATATAATATCCTGTCTTTCTTTTATTGTTTTTATCATTTATTGGACTTGTTTTTATAACCACTTCCATCTTCATTAATTTGTCAAGCACGTCCACGAGCGTTGGTCCGCTAGAGACATGAGATTGTGATAATATGTCACTATATTTGTGATACCCTTTTGCTAACGCTTCAAAAACTTCATTTACATTTACTATTTTTGAAATTTCAGAATTTAAATACATTGATACTTCATTTTCCAATCTTGCTCCCGGCGAAGCAATAAGTTCAATAATGTTCTCTTTTACACTCTTAGAATCGTCCACTAATCTGTTGTAATATGGTATACCACCAAATACAGAATAAATTCTTACTCTATCCTCTTCTGAATATTTAGGATAAAACAATGAAGACTCATAGTAATCCATCTGTCGCAAGTTAATTGTCAAATCAACTCTTCCATATAAAGGATTTGAATGTTCTAAAAGTGACCTCATTACATCAACATACGAACCTAATATTATCAGCAATAATTTAGATTTATCTCTATACTTATCAATTAATGCCTGCAATATACTGTCCATACCACTAACTGATTCCCTTATATATAGGTACTCATCCAACACCAAAATAATCTTCTCTTCTACAGATAACTCAAAAATGTATTTAAGTACAGTTTCTATATTTGTAAAATGTAATACTTTTTCTGGAAATTCTAGTAAAAATGTGATAGAATTTTGATAATAGGAGGAAAAAGAAATGAAACAAAAAAAATTTTTTATAATAGGTTTGATATTATTAGCAGCTATCTCATTTATAATATTCATACTAGTATCAGGTAGTGGTAACAAAGGTAGTGGTAACAAAGGTAATGTTGAAACACCAAAAGCCATTAATGACATTAATGACGTTATTAATACTATAAATAAAAATAACAAAAATGTTTTACCCGAACTTGAAACTATGAAAGTAGATATAAAGAATATTGATGAAGTTACTAGTTATACTGGATTAAAAACAAATGATGGAATCGAATCAATTGTTGTATCAGAACCATTGATAACAGCACAAGCTTATTCAGTTGCTATTGTTAAGGTTAAAGACAATGCTGATGTAGAAAAAATTAAACAAGAGATGTTAGATAATATTGATATGAGACGTTGGATTTGTGTTTCTGCAGAACAATTATATATCACAAATAGCGGTAATGTAATATTTTCTGTAATGGCTGATAAAGATGTTGCTAAAGCAGTATATAATGATTTTAAGAAATATGTAAATAATAATATTGGAAAAGAATTAGAAAAATCAAATGACGAAGAAAAATAATGAAGAACCTTTTAAGGTGCCTTTTTAAAGGAGGATAAGATGTTATTTAGTAGTATTAGTTTTTTATATTATTTTTTACCAGCATTAATAATTATATATTTTATAACACCTAAAAAATATAAAAATATTATTTTATTAATTGCATCTTTATTATTTTATCTTTACGGAGAACCTAAATATGTTTTTTTAATGATTGCAGAAATTATTATTGCTTATATAGGTGCTATTTTAATTGATAAATATAAAAATCAAAGTGAAAATATATTAATAACAACTTTAATTATACATATATTTTTATTAATAATATTTAAATATACTGATTTTATTATACAATCAATTAATGATATATCTAATGCTAATATTAAATTATTAAATATTGCATTACCAATAGGAATATCATTTTATACATTTCAAATTATGAGTTATCTTATTGATGTATATAATGGTAAAGTTAAAGTTCAAAAAAACATTATAAATTTAGCAACTTATGTGTCTTTATTTCCACAGTTAGTCGCAGGACCTATTGTTAGATATCAGACAGTAGAAAAAGAATTAGATGATAGAGTACATAGTTTTAATAATTTTGCATATGGTATTAGAAGATTTTCTATTGGACTTGCTAAAAAAGTATTAATAGCTAATGCTTTGGGAGAACTTTGCACTAAAGCTTTTGCTCTAAATGAAACAACCGTAATATTTTATTGGATATTTGGTATAAGTTATATGCTACAGTTGTATTTTGATTTTTCAGCTTATAGTGATATGGCTATTGGTCTTGGAAGAATATTTGGATTTCATTTTCCTGAAAACTTTAATTACCCATATATATCAAAAAGTATAACTGAGTTTTGGAGAAGATGGCACATCTCTCTTAGTACATGGTTCAAAGATTATGTTTATATTCCACTTGGAGGCAATAGAGATGGTAAATATAAACAAATAAGAAATATTTTAATAGTATGGTTATTAACTGGAATATGGCATGGTGCTAATTGGACTTTTTTAATATGGGGATTATTGTTTGGAATTCTTCTTATAATAGAAAAAATATTCCTTAATAAATTTATGGGAAAATTACCTTCTTTTATAAGAAGAATATATGTATTATTTATTGTTATGATATTATTTGTTATATTTAATTCTGACAATATGTCAGAGGCTTTGATTAATATTAAAGGGTTATTTGGTATGAATGGAGAAGTTTTTATTAATGATTATACACTTCATTATTTAAAGAGTTATTTACCAATATTAATTATTGCTATATTTGGGGCTACTCCTTTTATTAAAACATTAATAGATAAATTAAGAAAAAATAAATATCTAAATAACATAATTAATATTTTAGAACCAATTTTAATAGTTATAATATTATTTGTTGTTACTTCTTATCTGATAGATAATTCATATAATCCATTTTTATACTTTAGATTTTAAGGAGGTTATACATGAACGATAAAACTAAAGATATAGTTGTAACTTTAGTATTTCTTTTTACTATAATTTCGTTATTTTTGATTAATGTTATAATAAAAGATACTGATATTTCTATAGCAGAGAGAAGAAAACTTGCTACCATGCCAGAATTAACTACTAAAAGCTTGTTTGATGGTACATATTTTAAGAAATTTGATTCCTATGTTACGGATCAATTTATCAAAAGAGATACTTTTAGAAAAATTAAAATAGATATAGAATTATCTACTAAAGGTGAATACAACAATTTATATATGTATGATGATTATATTGTTGAAGAAATATTTCCTTTAAATACTAATTCTATTAAAAATTTAACAAATAAGATTAATTATATAAAAAATACATATTTGAATAATAATAGTAATATATATTATACTATTATTCCTGATAAAAATTACTTTGTTAATAAAGGTAATTTAAAACTTGATTATAATAAATTACAAGATATGATGAAAAATAATTTAACAAATCTTAATTATATAAATATATTTGATAAATTAACACTTAATAATTATTATAAGACAGACACTCATTGGAAACAAGAAGATTTATTTAATGTCGCAAATACTATTGCTAATCAAATGAATTTTGATATAACTAATAACAATGTTGAAAATACAATTACTACTTTTAAGGGTAGTTATGCTGGTAGACTATCAGTAACTCAAGATATTGATACTATAAAAACTATATCTAATCCATCTATTGATAATAGTAGTGTGTATAATTATGAAACAAAAAAATATACAAAAATATATGATTATGATAAAATAAAATCATTAGATAAATATGATATATATTTATCAGGAGCATCTTCTATTATAGATATTGTTAATCCTACTTCAAATAGTAATAAAGAATTAATTGTTTTTCGTGATTCTTATGGCAGTAGTTTAGTTCCTCTATTAATAGATGGTTATAGGAAGATTACTGTTATTGATATTAGATATGTTTCTTCAAAGATTCTGAATAATTATATAAAATTTGATAATCAGGATGTTCTTTTTATGTATAGTATATTATCTATAAATAATAGTTTTTCTATGAGATAAGGAATCTGGTGAGATAAAATACCGACATGTTTCTATTTTATTTTTATCTTAACCGTGATTTTTTTATCGCTTCCATCTTTAGCCTGTGCAGTGACTTTAATACTTTTTCCTTTTCCTGCTTTTTTGGTAACTAAAACTCCTTTTGAACTAATCTTTGCATATTTTTTATTATTGACAGACCATTTTACAGTTTTGTTAGTAACATCGGAATTTATAGTTATTTTAATCTTTGTTTTATTACCTGCTTTTATAGTCTTTGGTGCCTTTAATGTTATTTTTTTTACTAAAATTCTATTTATTTTTAATTTTATTGACGATGTAATATTGCTGCCATCTGTGGTCTTTGCAAATATAGTTACTGTCTTACCAGCTCCTGCTTTCTTTGCAAAAACATTACCATTTGAATCCACAACTGCGTATTTACTATTACTACTTGACCATAATAATTTTGTGGTTGTAGCATCATATGGCAAAATAATCGGAGACAATTTTATCTGCTTTCCAACGTTGATACTATAATTATTCTGTAAATTTTCTGTCTTTTTATTATGTTATGTATTTGCAATACAATAATTGTTTAATACTTCTGTTTCTTATTTTACTTTATTTTATTTCCTGTATTTCTACTTTTGTGTTTATCAGGCTTTTCTTCCATATCATAAGATACACTTTGTATTCTATGGAATCAGTTGCCACAACAAAAGGCTCTTCCACGAATATCTCTGACTTTCTCTTTTTGTGTTTTAACTTGTTCTGAAGTTGCTTTGCCCTTGTCAAAATCTTCTTATGCTCATTGTCTGCAGCTTTTCCAAACTTTCTTGTTGGATAATTCTTTGTTGCTTCTGTCATTTTTTCCATAAGACTTTCCACAACTTTTCTGTGAGACTTTCTATGTAACATAGTTGCTATAACTTTTGCAAGCTTTCTGTTCTTAAACTGCTTATATAAAACAAGAACCTGATAAAGCATTTTGTCCTGCTGCTCTCTTGCCACCTTAAGCATAACAGTGATTGCCTTGTCTGTTGGCTCCCACGGATTGTCCCTTGGCACAAGATACTTCTCAGGCACCGAAGGATAAAAGCAATAATTAAGCGGTGGAAAATCTGTAAGATTAGCCAGCTCTTTCTCCAAATCATTACAATACTTTTCTCCCAAATAATCAAGTTTATCCCTGAGAATTGAAATTTTGTATTCAAGCTGTCTTAAATATTCATAACCTTCAATCCAAAAATGTGCAGTTCTTCCGTAATTATACAAATTAACTTCAAAACTAACATCCTCAAAAAATACAGTACACACCGAATCTTTCTGATGTACAACCAAAACATATTCATCATTGCCTGTACTGTCATTTTTTTGAACTGTCAGGGATGTATTAATCTCTCCCTGATAGTCCTTTATATATTCTCCTGTAATTCTTGCATTTTCAAATACAATAAAACTTTCAACCGCATCATTCATAAGATAAATAACTTTAAGCTTGTTATCATCTACCTTATCAGACACAAGTTCAAACTGATTCTGTTCTATTAAATTATCTAACTTTTCAAAAATATCTTCTCTTTTGCTCATAATCAATCTTTATCAACCCCAGCCCGGAACTTTTTTAAACAACATCTTCCTGCCCCAGCTTGATTTCTTTTTACTTAGGTAAATCCAACCTTTCTTTCCTGATTTTGTTTTTACATAAGCATAAGCATTAATTGGCTTTTCCTCTCCGTACTTGCCCTGTGGACGTTTTGCCACATTCTTCATTGGTTTAATTTTTATCATTTTAATCTTGTCACCTTTTTTGACTGTAAATTTCACCTTTGACTTCTTTGATGCTTTTTTGTAAACCTTAATATTACTCTTAGTCTTATACTTATACTTCTTTGAACTTCCTACAAGATTATATGTTCCTGTAGTTGTTGTAATCTTGTTATTCTGTAATTTCAATGGAATGTTAGCATAAAAACAGCCAATTGGCAATGAATATGGTGTATCTACCACAATATTAAATCTGCCGTTGCCTTTTACATTGCTAAACGAATACTCTCTTGTATAATTCAAAGCCTTGTTTTTATTGTTATCAAATTCTACAATTGATGCACCATTCCATCTCTGAAATGAACTGTAATCCATAACATCCGAATAGCCTCCAATCTGCAAATTCAATTCCAAAGTATTATCACTACTGTCAATATCAAGAACCGTATACTTAGCCCAAGTATCTGTTAACTTCTTAGTGTAAACATTCTTATCATTTATAAACAAACTTACACTATTAAAGAAGTCATTATCATCTTTATTAACCTGAGTTGTGTACTTAATCTTCTCCGCCTGCCCATCTCCATTCAAGTCAAAATAATAATCCTTGTTCAGTTCAAGTGTCTGGTTAGTTGCTGCGTAAACATTGACATTGCTAAGCAAAAATCCTGCTGTAAAAGCAAAAGACAATGCTCCAAAGATTGATAAAGATTTTTTAAAATTTCCTTTCATGATCTTGTCCTCCTGTTCATACCCTTATAACTTGATTGTACTATTGTTTCGGGAGAAATCAATATGGATTTTTTTCGTGGTTGTAATAATTGAAACGTTTTCATCTTTATTTTATCATAAATATTTTTTAGAAGTATTTCTCGAATATTTTATGATTTTTTAATAGATTTGCACTGCCTTTTCAACCAATTTTTCATTTTTATAAACAAGCTTTAATGTAAAAAATCTTTCTTCGTTATCAAGCAACAATTTTAGAAAAATAGCATCCCCTTCCCATGTTGGAAGTTTAGGCACTTCCGTCTTGCTTACCCATTCCAATTCTCCCTCGTCGCAGGTAATAATCTCTCCACGAAAATCGTCCGATGTAAAAAGGCACATCATTTCAGGCTCACAGTCATCACTTACAAAAGTTATCAAACCTCTAAACTTATACGACAACAATTCCAAGCCTGTCTCCTCTTTTACTTCTCTTAAAAGACATTCCTCAGGGCTTTCATTTCCTTCTGCGTGACCGCCTACGCCAATCCACTTATCCTTATTAATGTCATTTTCTTTTTTAGTTCTATGTAACATTAAATATTTTTCATCTTTTTCTATGTAACACAAAGTCGTAACTTTCATCCAAAAATCCACCTCTAAAACCAGCTAAGAATTATTACCACAAACGCCAATATTGCTATTGCACCAAACAGCTTAAGTGATTTCATCAACTCTTTATATGTTAAACTATCTTTTAATAAAATATCTTCTTTGGTTAATGATTCCATTTTCATTGTCCCTCTAATTTTTATTAAAAAACAAATATCCAGCACGCAAAGTACCAAGCATATAATGCCTAAGATTGTTCTTATTGTTACTAGCATTCTACTTTATCTCCTGCATCATTAATTTCACATATTCTTCTGCATTCTCTCTATTGTCTTCTATTTCTGCTTCTGTAAGATTTCGGATAACTTTAGCAGGATTACCAAATGCCATTGAATTGTCAGGGATTTCCATTTTTCCCGTTACTAAAGCACCGGCACCAATAATGCAATTCTTGCCTACTTTTGCTCCATTCAGAAGAATGCTTCCCATTCCAATAACTGTATTGTCGCCAACTGTACAACCATGAACTATGGCGTTATGACCTATTGTTACCCCATTGCCAATGGTTAACGCAAAACCATTACCTGTGTGCAATGTGCAATTGTCCTGCACATTAGAATTATCGCCTATTGTTATTCCTTCCATATCACCACGAACTACCGCATTGTACCAAATCCCAACATTGTTGCCTATTTCAACATTTCCTACAACGTGTGTTCCCGGTGCTAAAAATATATTTTTGTTCAAAATTCTTCTCCTTTGCAACAATTATATACTTATTTCTTCTTTCTAAGCTTTCCTGTTTTCTTGCTAAAAGTATATCTTTTTCCTTTGATTTTCTGTTTGCCTTTAAGCATGCCTTTTGTCTTTGAAAAATAGTATTTAGCATTTTTGTATGTTACCCAGCCGTTTTTTCTTTTTCCACTTTTCTTGAAGAAATAACTTTTCACTCCGTCTGTGTAAATCTGATTAGTTACTACAACTCCGTTACCTTTTGCCAAATAACTTTTACCACGAATAGTAAACCAACCGCTTGTCATTTCTCCAGTCTTGGGATTCAAATAAAATTTGTTTCCTGCTTCTTTAAAGAAACCTTTATTCATAACGGCTGTTTTGTTGTTAAAGTGATACCACTTTCCGTCTTTTTTTACCCAGCCTGCTATTTTATTTCCTTCCTTGTCAACAAAATATGTCTTGCCTGAAATTGTCTGAAAATCACCTTCGATGTTTTTTGCACTAAGCTTGTAATAATTAATAATACCCTTTGCATCTGCCACTTAACCTTTTTGCCAAATGATTTCTTGCTGTAAGACAATCGCCTAGCTTAAGTTTTTTAACGCACTTGCTATTAGTTCTTGTCATATAAACAGTTACATCTGAATATTTATTTAAGTAATTTCTACAAGCCTTGCCAATGTCCAAATTAACATCCTCTTCTTTTAATCCATTGCCCCTTGCACCTATATGCTTCTTGCAATGTCCCGGATCAAGCAAAATAACCTTAGACTTGACTGGATTCAAAGCTGACTTTTTAATATTTGATGCTTTTGTAGTTTCCTGTGGCTTTGTAGTTTCTGCGAGCTTAGTTGTCTCTGTAGTTTTTGTACTTTCAGATGGCTTAGTTGTTACTGCTTCTACGGATGTTGTAACCTTCTCTCCTGAAACCTCAGCCTTTGTCTGAGTAGAAAATGTAGCTATGCTCATCAATGTACATATCGATAAAATTCCAAGTGCATATTTTATTGTTTTAAATATTTTGATGTTGTTCATGTTCATACCCCTTTGTATTATCTCTTATTTTTCCACTTTTTCAGTATAACATATGCACTGTTGTTTTCAATTAACTTCTTTTCCATCTATTGCATTCTTTACATCCGTTTCAGCGTAATGTCCTGATAAAACTATCTTTCCTGCATCTTTTCCGTCAAAAGAGAATGTGGTAGCTGACTTTCAGGTTATCTGCCATCAAAATAATCTAACAACATCTGTAGTTCTTCGCTTCTTCCAATATTATAATACTACAGCAATAGCGAATTAAACTGTTCAATATATTTATCCATAATAGTCATAATACCTGCACCTGAAGAAATCAAAATCTTATTTTCAAGCAATAAACCGGTTCGTTTATTACCATTCCAGAAGAAGTGTCCTCTTGCTCCCCATATAAATGTAACACAATTTAGTTTTATGCAAAAACTGTAGTCTTTCCACTTCCGGGTACAGCTAAAAGCAGTGTAGGCTTTTCGACGCTCTGCACTGCTTCTAACTGTTGTTTATTTAGATTTATATTAAATTTGGTTATAAATTCCTGTAGTGTCATGATATTTTTCTCCTATTTAATCCCCAAGGCTTCCTTCAAAAATCCTACTATTCTCTTTTCATACTCACCATATATTATATTTTCCTTACTTTCAGTATCACTGCCATCAACAAAATATCTTCCTGTTTCTCTACTAACCGACAGAGAATCAAGTGGCCATCCCTCAAATCTTTTAGAGGACGCTTTATCTATCATATAAAAAGCGCCTATATTTTTTGCTGACTCTCTATCCATAAATGACGAAATCATACCATTGTTATATACAGCTATACCGTCCAGATAATAGGCAGACACCTTTCCGCCAAGCTCCGCTATAAGGTTTGAATAATACTCAATCATTTCTTCATCTGATAATCTGCTCATTCCCATTGGAGTTCTGACATTTAATCCCGGTTGTCTCTCATCTTCTAAACTTAGTTCCTCAAAATATAATCCTGAATCATTACAAATCACCCTATCAAAATATTTGCCATAATATCTTGCTTTGCATATTGCATTTTCTTCCGGCGTTTTTCCTGTCTCATCCGGTTCATCTTTTATTTCTAAATCTTTTAATGTTATAAATTCTATATTATAATTTTCTAACAATTTAGAAAACCTCTTTACCTTTGACGGATTAGTTGTTCCCAGTAGCACTTTCATCTTTCTCACCTTTGTAAATTACTATAATATAATTTTAGTTTTCATATGAAATACTTTCCTTTTTAGATAACCAACATGCTTTTTTGCAACCCCCCCTGCACACCATGTATGCAGGGGTAATTTCTTATAATTATATCACTTACCAGTATATTAATTACTTGTTAGCGATAGCTGCCTGAGCTGCTACATATCATAGGCTTACTACAGCCACTCCTCTTTCTGCTTTATCTTTTTATGCTACCTTTGAATAATCTAACACTGCAATTTCCTGCATCATTTGCTTTGCTAAATTAACCATCTTTTCTAACTGTTCAGCTACTTCGTCTGTATAATACTTTTCTCCACACTGCTCACATTCTTCACAAGGAACATTTTTAATTACAATGATACTATTTTTGTAATTAACAACATGAGTTGTAGTACTTTGTTTAACTGTATCACATTTGCAAAACATACACATATCTATTTCCTCCTTGTCTTTAAATCTTTTTCAAACTTGATTGTATTTGGAAAGTATGCTGTAATAATATAAATATATTTTCCATCACTTCCAGCAACAACATGTATTATTTTATCATTTATAGTATATCCAAAAATTAAACAACTAGGATGTAGAAAATCATCTGGATAATCTTCAATTATTTCACCTTCCAAAGCACATTTTTTAACATCTGCTCTTGAAATGTCTCTTTCCTGCATCCTCTCCAAACAATGTGCAGACCATCGAATAGCGTTTTCTGAAATATACTTTTTTAATTCATCTATTTGCACTTTAACACCTCTTTCCAAATAAGTCTACGACTTTTGTTCTATATTTATATTATACTTATCCGTGTGTTAAATATCAATTAAACATTTTTTCTTTTCTCCCCCTTTGGTGCACAATAGTAATGCTATATTCTGTAGCTGAAATATATAGTTCAGGAATCCACTGTTCGCCCTTGTTTTCAACTAATATATCTTTAAACTCACAATCCTCTTTGTCTACAAAATATTTTTTCATTATTTTGCTATGTTCCTTCTCTTCATCAGATATCAATAGGAAAACGCATCCTCCATCTTCTTCTAAGCTTCTTTCGATTCCGTAATTCAAATCTAATACATTCAATACTCTTTTTATTTCTTCTTCTACTGTTAAAGGAATATTATATGTTTTACAATCATTTAATAATTGTATATTTTGTTTTTTCGTCCAATATGTTTTTACCATCTATTTGCCTTTCTCCCTTTTTACCTGATTTCTATGCTGTACTACAACCTTTAAAATTGTTGTCGTCATAGTTATGGCAGATAGCATTAACTTGAATTTCTTATCATTCATCTATTAATTTCTTTCCCACAAAACAATGTTTGTGTATATAATATTAATCAAAATAATTCCTAGTCCTAATCCCACTATATATTCTTTCACGCAAATCTCCTTTTCAAAAAAATAAGGTGCTGTAAAAAAAGACTGTCATATTAACAATGATTTTCTATCATTTTAATATGACAGTCTTTATAACTTACTTACGTCTCATTTTATGCAACTTCTTTTTCTTCATTTTTTTCAAATAACTTCTTTACACCCTGTACGGCAACAATTACACCAAGGATTAAAAGTAATACTGCAAAGATTAACTGTAATGTATTTCCAAGTGATAATCCTGTTGTAGCAAATGCTCCACTTAATTTGTAAATTGTCATTCCAAGGGCTGTAAATGTAACTGCCATCATGAAGAACATTGGTACCCATAACATCCAACCCTGACGTTTTGTTTTCTTTAAGAATACTGCACAAGCTACTAAAGCAAGTACTGATAACAACTGGTTTGCTGAACCAAATAATGGCCAAATTTCTGCATAACCAACTTTTGCAAGTAAGAATGCAAGAACTAATGTAATAACTGTAGCAAAATACTTATTTGTTACTACCTTCTGGAATGGTGTCATATTATCATCAGTTACTCCTTCATCTAAGAAGAATTCCTGGAATGAAAGACGACCAATTCTTGCAACTGAGTCAAGTGATGTTAAAGCAAAAGCTGAAACAGCAAGGTTAATTAATGTAAATACTAAATTATGTGGTAAACCAACTGCTGATAAGAAGTTTGCAATTGCACCTGCAAAAATCTGTGGCTGTGTTGTTAAGCCCTGTGCTGCTGCTTCTCCTTTTGCAAATGAAGCAACTGCGATTAATGCGATTACACCAAGCATACTTTCCATAAGCATTGCACCAAATGATACAGGTAACATATTCTTTTCATTTTTAATTTGCTTTGAAGCTGTTCCTGATGAAACAAGTGAATGGAAACCTGATACGGCACCACATGCTATTGTTACAAATAAAATTGGGAACATATACTGTCCATCTACGTTGAAACTTGTAAATGCCTGTAAGTTACATGAAGGATTTGAAACAAATATACCTACAACTGCACCTACAATCATAAAAATTAATAAATAACTGTTTAAATAATCTCTAGGCTGCAATAATGCCCATACAGGAACTACACTGGCAATAAATATATAAGCGAATATAAAAAGATGCCATGTTTCTCTTGTTAAATAAACAGGGAAGTTTAAACCAATTACAACTGCTGCTACTAACATTGCAATTGCTATTACTGTATTTACCCATTTATTTAATTTTGCATATTTTAAAATCATTCCAAGTGCTACTGCTTCAAAAATAAATAAAATTGAAGTCATTGCTACTGCACCATTTGCTGAGATTTTTTCTACTGCCTGTCCTGCAACTTCAGGTACTGTAAATCCGTTAAATGTTCCGGCTACAACATCTGCAAATGCTGCAACTACTAAAATACAAAATAACCAACAGAAAAGTAAGAATAATTTCTTTCCTAATTTTCCAATATATTCTTCAATTATGTAACCAATTGTACGACCTTTGTTCTTAACTGATGCATACATTGATGCAAAATCTTGAACAGCTCCGAAGAACACACCACCTACAAGCAACCATAATAAAACAGGAAGCCAGCCAAAAACTGCTGCCTGAATAGGTCCATTAATAGGACCCGCACCTGCTATTGATGCAAACTGATGTCCAAATACTACATTTGTATCAGCCGGTACATAATCAACTCCATCCTGTAATTCATATGCCGGAGTTTTTGCATTAGGGTCAATGCCCCATTTGTTTTGAAGATAACGACCATAAAGAAGATACGCTCCTCCAAGTACTACAATCGCAATTACCATCATTAAGATTCCATTCATTTGTATTACCTCTCTTTTGTTATTATTTAGATAGTTTATTCTTTTATTACAAAAGAAAAAGCCTTCATTGTCTTACGACAACAAAGGCGAAAATATCAATTTCGTGGTACCACTTTGTTTGAAATAATTATTACTAATTAAAACCACTCATCACTGTCACATCCAACAGCTTCTTCTGTAACGTGAAGACTACGTCTCTGCCTACTCACTATAAAAAGTTTTGGGAGAGATGCTCCAGGGTGATGTTACAACAATTCTTTTCTTCCGATTCTCAGCTACCTCGGTTCTCTGTAATCAAGACACTTTATTGTAATGTATCCCTTTCTACGCAACTAACTATTACTTTTTACAAGCTCTGTTTTATCACTTATTATTAAATCATGCAACAATAAATTTATTATTTTTCTACAATTTAATTATTTAAACTATGTCCAAATTATTTGTATAATTATATTAAGCATTATTTTAATAATTTTAATATTTCAGCTGTTTTTCTTATATTTTTTTCGTCTGTTCTATAAATTTCATATTCACTTAACCCGGGAATTCCCATATTAACATCATCATTTCGATATTCCATTTTGCTGTTTTCTACAACCTTACCTGTCATATGAAAGCTTTTTGCCCCGGTTATTTTAGCTATTTCCTTAATATTATCTGAATTTACACCTGCACCAACTAAAATCTCTATATCACTTGATCTTTCAACTAGTTTTTTAATTAACTTTACACCTTCAATACAACTATTTTTTTGTCCTGAAGTCAATATTGTATCTACACCTAATTTTCTAGCGGTCTCAAATGCTTCAAATGGATTTTTGCACATATCATATGCTCTATGAAGAGTAACTCTGCATCCTGTTGCCATATTCATAATTTCCTTCATATATGCCTCATTCAAACTTCCATCAGGATTAAGACAACCTATAACAATGGCATTTGCTCCTTCTCTTGCAAATTTTTCACTTTGTCTGCACATTATCTCAAATTCTGATTCTGTATAGCAAAAATCTCCAAATCTTGGTCTTATCATAACATTTATTGGAATTTGAATTTTATTTCTTATTATTTTAAATAACTCTAAATCAGGCGTTGTTCCTCCTATAATAATATTTGAACATAATTCAATTCTAGTTGCCCCTCCATTAGTTGCCGCAATAGCTGATTCTACAGAATCCACGCATACTTCTAACACATAGTGATTCATTCTTTTTTCCTCTTTTTATAATATATTTATTTTTATTCATGACTATTATTAAAAACAGTTATCAAAACGGAACAATTTTTGTATTCCTTAAGTTTTACATCTTCGTCAATATATCTATTATACATAAAAGACAGCATATACACTATGCGTATTTAAATAATTACGCTTCTTAATGTTTATCCTAATTTCTTCCCTATTATTCGATATAAACTATATTATCTTACAATACCCTGATAACAACAAACGCCAAGAGTAAAACCTACTTTTTCTGTAGATTACTTCTTGGCGTTTTTTATTGTTATTAAATTGTCTTTCCCAGGTCTGACCTAATTAGTTTAACATAAAGATTTTTTTATTCATAAAACTGTAACTGCTAAAATTTTTTTATTTTCACAGTAGGAATGTGAAAATAATAGTTTTACAAAATGCACTTCCCGACATAATGTCGCAAAGTTAAAGTTTATTCTGCTAAACTTTTTGTTTGTTATTAAATCTTTATGGCTATATTTTACTCTATTAATATTGCAATGTCGAATTCTAGGGTGATCTATTTTTGTAGAAAAATACATCTACTATGGTTTATTTTTTAGAAATAATAAAAAAAAATGTTTGGGACACGGGGTCCCAACCTGATAATAACCTTTCCAAATATACATATGCAAAATGTAGTAACTCATTAGTATTTCTATACTTTAATAAAAACTACTCGTCATTTTCCTGTTGTTGCAAATAAAACATTGTTTTCTGATTTTCAATCTCTGCTCTTAATTCTTCCTCTGTTGGTAAGTATAACTTATATTTTGATGCAAAAAGCTGTTCATTACCATGAAGAATAGAATACTTTGCAATATCCTCATCTGTATCAGAACAGAGTACAATTCCAATTGTAGGATTGTCTCCTTCACTACGTTTAAGTTCGTCATACATCCGAATATACATATCCATCTGACCTACATCCTGATGTGTAATTTTCTGCGTTTTCAAATCTATTAGTACAAAACATTTGAGAATATAGTTATAGAAAACAAGATCAATATAATAATCCTGCTTTTCTGTATGAATATGTTGCTGTCTTGCCACAAAAGCATACCCTTTCCCTAATTCCATCAAAAACTTCTGTAAATTTGACAAAATACTATTTTCTAAATCACTTTCAGTAAAATTTGTATTTAAAGCCATACCTAAAAATTCTGCAATAACCGGATTTTTATAAATTCTAACTTATCATTCTGATATTCCTTGGTTAGTTCATTCATTTCATTTTCTACAAGATCCTTCTTTTGAGTCTGAAGCATACGGTAATAGTACTGTGAAGAAACATTACGTTGTAATGTTCTAACACTCCATGCTTGTTGAAGCGCTTCTTTCTCATACCATTCACGTGCCTTTTCATCTTTTACTTGTAATAAAATGCGATAATGTGTCCATGATAATATCGGTTGAGATTTTCCACTCGCTGAGTGGAAAATCTCTGGATAAGTTTTATAAAATGAATAAAAATTGTATAGATTTGTTTTTGTAAAACCTTTTCCATACTCTGTTGATAATTCCTGAGATAATTTCTTTATTATCTTTGTTCCATACTCTGCCCGCTTTTCACCATGCAATTCCTCACTGGCGATTCGATAGCCCATCATCCAATTTCTCTGCACAAGAGTCATATTAACTGCCTGATGTGCAGCTTTCTGTGAGGATTCAATAATCTGTCGCATGTCTTTTAATATATCATCTGTCTCAATAAAATTATCCATAATACTATTTTGACCAGTGTTTATTAGTTTATTCTCCATATGTATTATTCTCCTTTACCACTTCTTGATACTGATTTTTTTCTGCAATAGTGCCTTAACCATTTTATCTCTATCCTTTTTTTGCTACAAAAGTAACTACACTTGTTTTCAATTCACATATTCCACTATCTCTCGGAATATCATATTGCTGATCCACCACAGTAGATTTTAATACTGTCCATTCACTAAAAGCTTTTTCAAAAATTCTTTGCATTTCTTCTGTAGGTAAGCATACTTCAAATTGTGGAAGTATTTCATTTCCTGTTTTCTTGTCAAACTCTTTTATATTAGAATTTACAACTAAACATACAATGCCATTTTTGCGGATGCCATGTTCTATTTCTCGCAATTTATTAACAAAGGTTTCTTTTGAATCTACGTGTTCCAAAGATGATACCGCCATTACTAAATCATAATTTCTTTCTTTAATTTGATAATCATCAATCGATTTAACTATTCCACATATATTTGATGTAATACCATATTCATCAGCATTAGCATAAAGTTTTTCGATAGCTAAATCCAGTATATCCACACAATCTATTTTACACAACCTATCATAATAATGTCGAGCAATACATATGCAATTTCTTCCTACTCCACAACCTAAATCCAAGACATTAATTTCTTCGTATTTATCAAACAGAGGTATCAAATCTACTACTGTTTTTATTGGTCTTATTAGCCAACTACCCTCTTTATATAGTTCGGCATTAGAATATATTTCTATATGTGATTTTCTTTCGTTTTTACGTATTTCTTTTAATCTCATTTCTTCCATTTTTCTTTTGTATCTTTTATTTTTACTCCACTGATTTATCACTTTTTTGATCTCCGTTATGAGTTGTTCTTTATTGGTAATATAATAAATATATTTTGATGCAAAATATTACTTACTAATCCTTCTAAAGCATATTCCGCAACCACTGAATCTTTATCAGTGCAAAGAATAATACAAGTTGGCTTATTAGATTCTTCGTCATTTACTATTTGCCAATAGCCCTAATTTTCAGCCTATATTTCAAAATCTGGAGCTTATGACAAGCTTATAACTATAACGCACTACAATTTTGTTGTAAATAAATCATAATATAAATATTCTTAATTTAATGTTCCTAATTTAATTTTACTATCTAATTCCCATAACGCAGTTTTATTACTATCATATCTAAGTCTTTTTAATGCAGTTTTATAATCAACCCATTCATATTTTGTATGCTCTTGAGACAATTCCAAAATTGTTGTATCCATCCTAACAGCAAATGTATATTCAGGAATAACCAAACAATTTTCACCCCATATTTTTCTTGCTTCTTTAAAACAGTATGTTGGTAT